>VTLG01013247.1_pt1 | contig 20084 bp, 28 predicted proteins | sample 4694571 | NCBI WGS metagenome assembly VTLG01 (sample SAMN12604809, study PRJNA352737) | marine metagenome | biome: ENVO:00000447; feature: ENVO:00000209|ENVO:00000569|ENVO:01000036; material: ENVO:00002151; isolation source: viral sequences binned using virsorter ... | reverse complement strand
GCGCATACGCTCGCACACACACACGCTCGCACGTGTGTACACGTACACGCACACGCCCACACGCACGTACGCACGCACGCACGCACCCGCCCACGCGCGACCCCCGTACCCCCACCCCCCGAAAAAAGCAGCGTCGCTCCGTCTGACATGTATAATACTGTTTTGCTCGTCCTATAAGCCCATTTCAACTCTTGCTTGGTGTTCACCTATTGCCATTATGCATCTGGCTAGTTCATACCACCTTTTAGAGTCTGTTGGTAGTCCTTTCTTCTCAAAGTAGTTATCTAAGATCTCTGACGGGATCTTGCCTTTAGCCCGTAGTTTATTATTGATGAATGGTTTAAAGTAGTCCGGATACTTTTCCAGGGTTTCTTCTGTTGTCCACTTTCTAACTCCATTTCGTACAATGCGATTCTTGAATCGGTGGATCTTGTAGGCTCTTGCAGCCTTCATCACTACTTTCTGCTCCTCTGGGGTTACTTTAAACTTTGGAAATACGTTTTCGTGTGTGTCTTCTAGGTTTTTATGATACATCTAGATTCTACCTATACGTTTTAATCTAGTTTTTTTAGATAGTACTAGACTAGATAGTACTAGACTAGTATAATATACCAGGGGGTAAAAAAGGTTTAATTCCCAGATCCTTTTAGGGGGGTACCCACCTACCCCTGATTTCTCAGAATTGACCCCCCATCTTTCCAGGAAGAAAATTTTTGTGTAATTTTTCAAAGTGGATATTAACGCGGTTGCCGAAAGGCTAGACTCCCTGCCTGCTGAAGAGCAGGTTGAAATACTCGCGCTCTTAGATGAATTAAATGCTGCGCGTAGTCGTAGTGTTGCACACGATGACTTCCTCGAGTTTGTTAAATTAGTGTGGCCTGCTTTTATTGAGGGTAACCACCATAGGACTATGGCTGATGCTTTCAATAGGATTGCGAGTGGTGATCTAAAGCGTCTAATCATTAACATGCCACCTCGTCATACGAAGTCAGAATTTGCATCTCATTTATTTCCTGCCTGGTATCTCGGTAAGTTTCCAGACCGTAAAGTAATTCAAACTGCACATACAGCAGAACTTGCAGTAGGCTTCGGTCGTAAAGTCCGTAACCTTGTAGGCTCTGCTGATTATCATAGTATATTTTCTGATGTTTCGCTAAGTACCGACTCTAAAGCTGCTGGAAGATGGAACACAAATAAGAACGGGGATTACTTTGCTATTGGTGTAGGTGGTGCCGTAACTGGTAAAGGTGCAGATATTCTCATTGTAGACGATCCGCACTCTGAACAAGAAGCTGCACTTAATGATCCGTCAGTTTATAATAAAACATATGAGTGGTATACATCTGGACCCCGTCAGAGGTTACAACCTGGTGGGGCTATATGTTTAGTGATGACCCGGTGGTCTAAAAAGGATTTAACTGGCAGTATTATAAAGTCTTCTATAGAAAGAGGCGGCAGTGATGAGTGGGAAGTGATCGAGTTACCTGCTATACTTCCAAGTGGTAAACCATTGTGGCCTGGGTTCTGGCCTTTGGATCAGCTAGAATCTTTGAAGGCAGAGCTTCCTGTTGCAAAGTGGAGTGCTCAGTACCAACAAGATCCAACATCAGAAGAGTCTGCGATCATTAAACGCGAATGGTGGCAGGAGTGGACAGAGCGGGATCCACCAGCATGTGATTTTATTATACAGTCCTGGGACACTGCATTTCTGGCAAAAGAAACGGCTGACTACAGTGCATGTACGACCTGGGGTGTATTTTATACAGAAGACGGAGAGGCTCGCATTATTCTGCTGGATGCACTACAAGAACGTCTCGAGTTTCCAGACTTGAAGGTTCGGGCTTACGAGATGTACCAGGAATATGAACCCGATGCATTTATCGTTGAAGCGAAAGCAGCGGGCACACCATTAATATTTGAGCTAAGAAGAATCGGTATACCCGTATCTGAGTACACCCCAAGTAGAGGCAAGGATAAGATTGCTAGAGTAAATTCAGTATCTGATTTATTTTTTAGTGGTCATGTATATGCTCCTCGTACTAGATGGGCAGAAGAAGTTGTAGAACAGTTTGCGTCTTTTCCTTATGGGGACCATGATGACCTGGTTGACTCATCGACTCAAGCACTAATGAGATTTAGGCAAGGAGGCTTTATTCACATGGAATCGGACTTCCCCATGGATGAATTGTCACAAATGCGCAAAGCAGACTATTATTGACTTAATGCATTTTTATTGTCATTCTTGGATAACGCGTTTGCATTACCAAGAGACTTCTACAGAGATTATTTATGGCCATAGATAAACCCCTGAATGGACTTCTCGATCAGGATGATTTTGAGATGGGACCGGAAGGGATGCTTGTTGCTGAGGAAGAGGAGATACCCGGAGATTCTCTAACTACTGAACTTGAAGATGGTGGAGTACTTATAGAATTTGATCCTATGTCTGAGATGATGGGCATGGAAGATCAGTTTGATTCTAACCTTGCTGACTTGATGGAGGAAGATGATCTCCAAACACTCGGCTATGATTGTATATCAAAATTTGATTCTGATAAGAGCAGTCGCTCAGATTGGGAACAAACCTATAAAGAAGGACTCGATCAGCTTGGCTTGGAAATTGAGGATCGCACTACCCCGTGGGCAGGAGCCTGTGGTGTATTCCATCCGATGCTTTCCGAAGCTGTAGTGAGATTCCAGAGTCAGACAATCCAAGAAGTAATGCCAGCTAAGGGTCCAGTACGAACTCAATGCTGGGGAGTTACCACTCCTGAGCGCACCCAACAAGCACATCGTGTTCAAGAGTATATGAACTACCAGCTTCTTGAAGTGATGACTGAATATAGATCGGAAACAGAGAAGCTTTTGTTTAGCCTACCACTTGCTGGTAGTGCGTTTCGCAAAATTTATTTTGATCCTTCTCTGGGTAGGCCGACATCAATGTTCGTACCTGCTGAAGATTTTGTTGTAGCCTACAATGAATCAGATCTTGAGCAGTCAGAACGCTATACCCATGTAATGAACCGTAGCAACAACCAGGTCAGAAAACTTCAGGTCAGCGGATTTTATCGTGACGTAGAATTAGATGCTTCTCATGTCGAAGATAATCCCATCACCGATAAGTTTAACGAAATCAGTGGTGTTACTCCTTCTTGGGAAGATGATGAAAGACATCAGTTGCTAGAAATGCATTGCGTGTTAGATCTTCCTGGATTTGAAGATCCTGACGGTGTGGCCCTTCCCTATGTGGTAACTATTGATAAGTCCAGTGCAACAGTTTTGTCTATTTATAGAAACTGGGCTGAAGATGATCCGAACAGACTTAAGAAGCAGCACTTTGTGCATTACGGTTATGTTCCTGGAATTGGTTTCTATAATCTTGGCTTGATCCATATGATTGGTGGTCTTGCTAAGTCTGCGACTAGCTTGCTTAGACAGTTGGTTGACGCAGGTACACTATCCAATCTACCTGGAGGGTTAAAAACTCGTGGACTCAGAATCAAAGGAGACGACACCCCGATCATGCCCGGGGAGTTTAGGGACGTGGATGTACCAGGCGGTGTCATCCGTGATAACATCACTTTTCTTCCGTATAAAGAACCGTCTTCGGTCCTTTATCAATTACTAGGTAATATCGTAGACGAAGGCAGAAGATTTGCTTCTATGGCAGATATGAAGGTTGCCGACATGAATCAGAATGCTCCAGTCGGAACTACGCTTGCGATTATGGAGCGGGCAATGAAAGTGCAGTCTGCTATCCAAGCCAGGATACATGCTAGTCTAAAACAAGAGTATAAGATTCTGGCAGGAATTATACGGGACTACACATCTCCATCATATCCATATGAAACAGAAGAAGGCACGGAAATTAAAGTAGAAGACTTCGATGATCGCGTTGATGTGATTCCCGTGTCTGATCCAAATGCCTCTACAATGTCACAACGTATTATGCAGTATCAAGCTGCAATGCAGTTAGCACAGCAATCACCAGGATTGTATGACATGCCGTTACTTCATAGGCAGATGATGGAGTTAATCGGCATTCCAAACGCAGATAAGATTGTACCAATGCCTGATGAGATTGCACCGACAGATCCTGTTAGTGAAAATGAAGATCTGTTAACAATGAAACCAGTTAAGGCATTTGAGTATCAGGATCATCAGGCTCATATGAAAGTACATATGGTCCTCAAGAATGATCCTCAGATTAAAGAGCAGATGCAAAACAACAAGATGGGTGGCCCGATGAATGCAGCACTCGATGCTCATCTCAGGGAACACCTGGCATTTGTATTCCGTGATCAGATTGAAGAAGAACTTGGTTATGAGCTTCCACCTGCAAACCAACCTCTTCCAGAAGATATTGAGAAGAGACTTAGTACTCTTGTTGCGGAGGCAGCTGACCAAATGCTCGGCAAGAAACAAGCCAAGGCGAAAGCAGAAAAAGATGCGAAGATGCAGAAAGATCCTATTGTGCAGCAACGTGAAAAAGAGTTGCAGATTCGTGAGCAAGATGTACAGCGCAAAGCACAAGCAGATCAAGCCAAGACACAGATGGAACAGCAGAAGATCGCAACTAAACAACAATTGGAGCAGCAGAAGATTGCAGCTAAACAGCAAGCAGATATGGCTAAAGATCAATTGGAAAGAGAAAAACTTGCTGTTGAACAAGGGCAGTTTGAAACAGACAAAGAGATTGAGGTTGCAAAGCTCGGTCTAGAGGAGGCCAATATCGAGACTCAACAGGAGATTGATGGTATGAAGCTCGGGATTGATATAGCAAGGGAGGGAGCAGATGAGTGAGGATGTTTTATCGTTACTTAAAAAGAAAATTAGAACACAAATGAATGACTTGGCAGATCATTTAGCCGTAGGATCTGCAAAAGACATGGAAGAATATCGTAAGGTCACAGGCATTATAGAGGGATTGGCCTGGGCTGAACGGGAAGTGATCGATTTAGAAGACAAACTCATGGAGATGTAATGCCAGCTAAGGCCAAGAAAAAGACTAAGACAAAGTCTAAGGTGAATCAAGCGGGCAATTATACTAAGCCAACTATGAGAAAAAAGTTGTTTAATAAGATTAAGGCTGGAGGCAAGGGTGGTAAGCCTGGGCAGTGGTCGGCTCGCAAAGCTCAGATGTTGGCTAAAGAATACAAGGCCAAGGGTGGTGGCTACAGGAACTAGCATGGCACTTAAGAAAAGTCAAAAAAGCTTAAAGAAATGGACAAAGCAGAAATGGAGAACTGCGAGCGGTAAGAAGTCTTCGGAAACCGGTGAGGTGTATGCTCCAGCAAAGAAGATTAAAAAATTAAAATCAACAGCAGCAGGAAGACGCAAGCTAGCAGCCGCTAATAAGAAAAAAAGAGCGGCTACCAAGAAAGGCAAACAACATGCTCGTCATGGCTTGCACAAGAAAAGTAGACGTAGTAAGAAAAAATAGTTCGTAGGACGCAACGCCCGGACGGGGCGCAACAATAAAACGAGAGGCAAGTATGGCGACACTCGCAAAAGAAGTGGAAAATCCTGTTATTGATGTCGAAGAGATCACATTCAAAGATGGTGACGACTCTGCTCGTACCGCATCGCAACTTCCAGAGCCAAAAGGCTATAAGTTGCTGATTGCACTCCCAGAAATCGATGAAACTACCGAAGGTGGCATCATAAAATCGGCACAAAGTCAGCATGAAGAGGCAATTTCTACTGTTGTAGGCTTTGTTTTGAAGGCTGGACCTGATGCATACGGCAATTTTTCGAGATTTCCCAGTGGTCCCTACTGTAAAGAGGGCGATTGGGTGGTATTTCGTGCCTTTAGTGGTACAAGAATAAAAATTCATGGTAAAGAATTTCGCTTAATCAACGATGACACTGTAGAGGCGGTCGTAGAAGACCCCAGAGGCGTAGAAAGGGCATAAAATGGCTGAAGAAAATACTGCAACCACACAAGAAGATAAGTTTTTAGGGGTAAGAACTACTATAGAACCACCTGAAAAGGCTGTTGAGTCAGAAAAAACCGATGATTTGCAAATTGAAGTCGTGGATGACCGCCCATCGGAGGACCAAAGAAGCCCAGTCAATGAAAATGCCGAAGATGATGGCATGGCTAACGACGAAGAGATCCAACAAGTAGGCCAAAGGGTCCAAAAACGCATAAAAAAACTAAAATGGGAGTTCCATGAGGAGCGTAGGGCCAAAGAATCGGCAGAACGCATGTCTAATGAGGCAGTTAACTACACTCAGGGGCTACAAACAGAAAATCAACGCCTTTTAAAGCTTGTTCAGGACTCACAGACAGCTTTAACGCAACAAAGTCAAAATAGAGCCGAAGCAACCATGGCTATTGCAGAAGCAAACTTCAAAAACGCCCATGAGTCGGGTGATTCTGCACAAATAGCAGCTGCACAGAAGGCTTTGACCGATGCACAGCTAGGAAGAGCTGCTGCTCCCGCAGTATCACAGAAAATTATTGATAATTGGAAGAATCAAGTGATGGCTGAGGATCGGCAGATGGCTCAACAACAACAACAGTATACACCCGAGCCAATACAGCCCGATGTGAAGGCTGTAGAGTGGCAAGAACGTAATACCTGGTTTGGTGTTGATCCTGAGATGACAAGCTTCGCTTATGGCGTACATGAAAAATTAGTAGGTAGTGAGGGTATTGACCCTAGCAGTGAAGAATATTATCAATTAATTGACTCTCGTATGAAAGAAGTTTTTCCTACGCAATTCAGTACCGGTAGCGAGCGCACCAATGAATCCTCGGTTACCGTTGATACTGCACCAGCTAAAAAAGCTAAATCAGTGGTAGCACCAGCGTCCAGAACGACTGGTACAAAACCACGCACAGTTAGATTAACGGAAACTCAGGTGAGACTCGCGAAACGCCTGGGCCTTACAAATGAGCAGTATGCAAAACAGCTTATGAAGGAGATGGCATAATGTCTGATGAACGCGCACCACGGGAGCCACGCACTCTCGAGAATCGTGAAAACGAAAAAAGAGAACAGTCGTGGGAACCTGCATCAATTTTACCAGACCCGGATCCCCAAGACGGCTGGGTGTTTAGATGGATACGAACCTCTATGGTTGGCAACGCTGATAACACGAATGTGTCAAAACGCTTTCGTGAAGGCTGGGAACCAGTTCGTGCCGAAGATCATCCAGAGTTACAGATTATGAGTGATCATAAATCGGAGTGGGGTGCAAAGGGTGGAATAGAAGTTGGCGGACTCTTGCTCTGCAAGGCACCACAAGAAACTGTGGACCAGAGGCGTGCATATTACAAACAACATGCAGAGTCTCAGATGCAAGCAGTTGACAACAACTATATGCGTGAGAACGATCCTAGGATGCCAGTTCTTGCGCCTGACAGAAAAACTCGTGTAGCATTTGGTGGCGGTGGCCGCTAAATGAATTAAATTAATAATTAAATAGGAAAAAATAATTATGGCTGCTTCAGCTTCACCGTATGGAGCCAGACCTATTGGTACACTAAGCGCATCAGGGTCGTATTCGGCCAAGGTGCGTCATTTACCAATTATTACCACATATGGAACCGCTATTTTTAATGGCGATTTTGTTAAGGTAGCAGCAAACGGTACGATTGAAAAAGATACCGGTACAGCTACTTTAACCAGTTGTGGTATTTTTATGGGATGCTCCTATACGGATCCAACGACTGGACAACCGACATATAGTCAACAATGGCCAGCATCGAATGCAGCAACAGATGCAATGGCTTATGTAGTAGACGATCCTTTTGTCGTTTTCCAAATGCAGGCTGACGAAGCAGTGAATACCACAGATCGTGGTCTAAACTGTGACGTTATACAAACCGCTGGATCTACTTCCATCGGTAAATCTAAAAATGCGATTGATGGTGACAGTTGTGCTACAACTAATACGTTGCCTCTTCGTATCCTTGACTTCGTTGACGGGCCTGACAGTCTGCCTCCGAAGGGAACGACAGCGAGTGATGCCTTCCCAGAAGTCATTGTCAAATTTAATGCGGCCAAGGACACCGATGAGTCATCTCATCAGTATCTTGCCGCAACTGGGGTATAGGTAAAATAAATGGCTATATCACGCGCTCAATTACTCAAAGAACTTTTACCTGGACTTAATGCTCTCTTTGGAATGGAGTATGCACGGTACGATGACGAGCATAGTGCAATCTATGAGACGGAAAGTTCGGACCGGTCCTTTGAGGAAGAAGTAAAGCTTTCGGGCTTCGATGCTGCTCCCGTTAAAGACGAGGGGTCAGCAATTTCATACGACGCTGGACAGGAGAGCTTTACGGCTCGCTACAACCATGAGACTATCGCCATGGGCTTCGCTATTACCGAGGAAGCAATGGAAGACAATCTCTATGATTCTCTGTCGGCTCGTTATACTAAGGCTTTGGCTCGCGCCATGGCCCACACCAAACAGGTTAAAGCTGTTGTTCCATTGAACAACGGATTTACTGCTGCCTACCAGGGCGGTGACGGTGTGAACCTTTTCACAGCATCTGGTGATGGTGTAACTGGCGGTGACGGTCACCCACTCGTTTCGGGTGGTAAGAACTCTAACCGTCCAGCTACTGCCGTTGACCTCAATGAGACTTCTCTTGAGGCTGCTGTTATTCAGATTGGCAAATGGACAGATGAGCGTGGTCTAATGATCGCTGCTCGTCCCCAGACGCTTGTCATTCCGCCCGATCTTCAGTTCGTGGCACAAAGAGTGATGAAATCTGATCTTCGTCCTGGAACTGCTGACAACGACATTAACGCTGTGCGTTCAATGGGTGTTGTACCTGGCGGAACTGTTGTAAACCATTATCTAACCGATACGGATGCATGGTTCTTGCTAACAGACGTTCCTAACGGAATGAAGCACTTTAATCGTGTAGCACTTGAAACAAGCATGGACGGTGACTTTGACACCGGAAATGTACGTTACAAAGCTCGCGAGCGTTACAGCTTTGGTGTCTCTGACCCACTAGGGGTCTGGGGATCACCCGGAGCATAATGTGAGTAAAGGGGTGGGAATACATTTAACCCAAAAAGTTCCGACGACTTGGTATTCCTGCCCCTTTTCTTTTTCTGACTACTAGCAATAGTAGACACTAGCCACGACAGGAGAAAGACATGGCTAACACAACTTTTCAGGGTAATGTTCGGGCAGAAAGTGGGCTTGAACAGGTAACAAAGAGTGCGACTACGGGCGCATACACCACTAACTTTGATGTAGACTCAAGCGGTAATGTTTCAGGTACTGGTACGCTTAAGCTGACTGGTGCCACAAATATGCTTGCTGACTACGAGTCTATTACCACTGCAACGAAAACCTTAACAGCCGCTGATTCAGGCACTGTTTATGGCTTTAACAAAGCAGATGGTATTGTAGTTACGCTTCCAACTCCAGCAGCAGGAGTCCAGTATATGTTCCTTGTAGAGACTACCTTTACTTCAGCAGGGCAGATTAAGACTGCTACTACTGATGGAACTGATGGTTTCCTAGGAACTGCTTTCTTGTTTGACACAGGAGAGATCGGAGAAACCGACAACTTCCACCCAGCGTCATCCAACGACGTTATTGATTTGGGTGCTGTTGAGCAGGGCTGGTTGACTGGTGGATTCATCAGGCTGACAGGTGTGAACACAACCACATGGTGGGTTGAAGCATTCTTGATGGGTGATGGAACACTGGCTACTCCGTTCACGGATAGTTAAGATTAATTAAACAAGATAGGGCCACCCATCTATTTGGGTGGGTGGTCACTTCTTCTGCTATGGGTAGGGCGAGAGCCCTTGTTCCCATAAGGAGAGTTAGATGGCTGATGCAGTAACCTCGCAAACCTTGCAAGATGGCGACAAATCTGTCGTGATGAAGTTTACCAACATATCTGATGGCAGTGGAGAAGCTGCTGTTAAGAAGGTAGACGTATCCGCACTACAATCGCAGTCAGGCACAGATGCTACGTGTACTGGGGTGTCGATCCAGCAGGTTTACTATGAACTCAACGGCATGACCGTAGATCTTATTTGGGATGCTAGTACCGATGTTGTGTGTTGGACGCTTAGTGGATATGGGTTTTTTGACTTTAGGTCTTGTGGACCTCTCACGAATAACTCAGGTGGCGGAAAGACGGGAGACCTTATGTTTACGACTACAGGACACGCCAGTGGAGATCGATACTCTATTCTGCTTAAGATGGGCAAGAGTTACGAATAATGCCTTTTAAGAGCGACAAGCAGAGAAGGTATCTTTATGCCAACAAGCCTGAAGTTGCCCGTAAATTTAGCGATCACTCTATGGCTTCTGGTGGCATGATCAAGAAAGCTGTTACTAATGCATTTGGTAAGCAGGGATCCTTACAAGATTATGCTAGAATGAGAAGTGGTGGCATAATAAAACAAGGGTCCAAAACACCAGGGAAGGTGGTAAAATTTGAACAGCAATGTTTGAAAAAATTTAAGGATAGTTAATTATGCCTGCAAAAAAATCTTTGACTAAGAGACAGAAAGACGCTCTTAAAAGACATTCTAAACATCATACTAGAAAGCATATGACTGAAATGCGTAGACGAATGAGAGGTGGGTCTACATTTACAGCAGCTCATAAAGCAGCTATGAAAAAGGTAGGTAGATAGTGGCAACGTCTGGAACTGCAACATTTAATTTAGATATATCTGAAGTTGTTGAAGAAGCATTTGAACGATGCGGTATTCAATCAAAAACTGGATATGATATTGCAACGGCACGACGATCTTTAAATCTTTTAAGTCTCGAGTGGGCTAATCGTGGACTAAATTTTTGGTGTGTAGAAGAAGGTACTGCTAGTACAGTTGCTAGTACCTCTACTGTTACTCTTCCAGCAGATACGGTAGACCTTATTGAGCATTGGATTCGTGATGGATCCGGTACATCGCAAAACGATCTACCTCTATCACGGTTTAGTGTTTCTCAGTATGCAACAATTCCTAATAAGAAAACAGAGGGCCGTCCAGTAAATATCTTCATTGATAAACAACAGGCTGCACCAGTAGCATATCTGTGGCCTACTCCTGATAAAGTGTACACATTTGCCTATCAACGTATTAGGCGTATACAAGATACTGGAAATGTAGGCTCTAATAATCCTGATGTACCAGCTAGATTTTTACCTCCATTAGTAGCAGGCCTGGCTTTTAGGCTTTCTCAAAAATATCCCGAGGCTTTTGCACGTTCTGGTGAGCTCAAGGCTGAATATGAATTTCAGTGGGACTTAGCTCAACAAGAAGATCGTGATCGTGCTTCAGTACACTTTGTACCAGGGGGCTATTAATGGGTAGTTTTGCTAATGGGAAATATGCTTTTGGTTTCTGTGATCGCACCGGTTTTAGATATAAGTTAAAGGACTTGGTTCCTCAAGTGAAAGCAGGCCGTATGACTGGCTTAATGGTCGGTCGCGATATGCTTGACGAGGACCAGCCTCAAAATTTCTTAGGCAGACTTGGCGACTACGCAGACCCACAAGCTATTAGAGATCCCAGGCCAGATATAGCACAGGATACTAGTAGGGAAATGTTTGCATTTGATCCAGTAGGTAATGGTAATGGTGGTGGTGCAGGAAATATTCTAGCACATGGAAAGGTAGGAAGCGTGAAGGTGACCACATGAACTATACTGAATTGACAGCAGCTATTAAGGATTACACAAATAACACTGGCACTGAGTTTACGGCAGCAATACCTACGTTTATTAAACAGACAGAGCAAAGAATATACCGTTCTGTGAATTTACCTGTTAATAGAAAGAATGTTGCAGGTACGATGACAGATGGAAATGCCTACCTGGAAATGCCTACAGACTTTTTGTTTCCTTTGTCGCTATCTATAACAAGTTCTAGTAACCAGATATTTTTACTGAATAAAGATGCAAACTTTATCAGATCAACTTATCCGAATGCCAGCACGGAAGGTACTCCAAAGTATTACGGTGTTTTTGACTCAACTACATTTATTGTTGGGCCTACGCCTGATGCAAATTATGTGACTGAATTGCATTATTACTACATGCCTAATTCGATTGTAACAGATAGTACATCATGGCTAGGAACTAATGCTGATACTGTGTTGCTATATGGATCTCTTTTTGAGGCTTATACTTACATGAAAGGTGAGCCAGATATGATGCAACTGTATCAACAAAGATACCAAGAAGCATTGGAACTACTTAAAGTACAGGCTGAGGGCAGAATGACCGGAGATGAATATAGAGATGGTATGATAAGGGTGGGCGCAGCATAATGTTTGATATTGAATCAGGAGTAGGAAACGTAACGGTTACCACAAGCAGTAATGGTAACCTTGGCCCAAGCCACTGGGCGGAAAGGGCTTCAAATATGATTATTTCTGTAGGGAAGGATGCTCACCCTACTATTGCTGAACAAGCAAAAGAGTTTAAAGGTTATATTCATAAGGCAGTACAGTATTTTATATGGGAAGCGATAAAAGAAGATCGCTCTAAGGTTATTAGCCTGTTGAGGTCAGCAGGTCACAATGACTTGGCTAACTCAGTGGAGAAACTATAATGGCATTTTCAGGAAATTTTATGTGTACTTCCTTCAAAAAAGAATTAATGGAAGCTGTTCACAACTTTAAAAATTCAGGTGGCAATACATTTAGGATGGCTTTGTATACAGATTCATCGTCATTTACTGCTGCCACTACAGCGTATACCAGTTCTAATGAGATTACTAATGATGCAGGATCTGCTTATACTGCAAAAGGAAATTCATTAACTCGTGTAGATCCTACAACAAGTAGCACGACTGCCTTTACCGACTTTGCAGATACTTCATGGTCTACTGCTACGTTTTCGGCTATGGGTGCAATGATTTACAATGATAGTGCGAGTGGTGATCCGTCTGTCGTAATCTTAGATTTTGGTGCATTGAAAACAGCCACTGCTGGTACGTTTACGGTTGCTTTTCCTGCGGCAGATGCGAGTAATGCGATAATTCGTATAGCCTAGAGTGGCTAATGTAACAGGCTGGGGCCGATCTACATGGGGTTCTGGCACATGGGGTGAAGCTGTACCTGTTGAAGTAACGGGTATAGCAGGTACAGGTGCAGTAGGTTCTGTAACAGTTACAGGTGATTCAAACGTTACAGCTACAGGACTGGCTGGAACAAGTGCAGTAGGATCAGTATCAGTAACCGCAGATGCAAATGTTACTTCCACGGGAGTAGCAGCAACGGGCGGAGTAGGAAGCGTTACAGTAACAGGAACAGCAAATGTTGATGTTACTGGGTTAGCTGGAACAAGTGCAGTAGGATCGGTTAGTGTTGCGGGAGATGCAAATCTTTCGGTAACAGGTTTGGCTGGAACGAGTGCAGTAGGCTCAGTGTCAGTAACTGTAGATGTATCAATTACAGCTACTGGTCTAGCTGCAACAAGTGGATTAGGGTCAGTAACAGTAGTAGGTGATGGAAATGTTGATGTTACTGGATTAGCTGGAACGAGTGCAGTAGGAAGTACAACGGTAACCGGTACAGCTATAGTAGATGTAACTGGAGTAGTGGGTACAACAGGAATACAAGGTGTAAATGTATGGGGATTAATAGATGATTCACAAACACCAGGTTGGTCAGCAGTTAGCGATTCACAGACACCAGGATGGTCTGATATTAGCGACTCACAGACACCAGGATGGTCTGATGTCAGTGATTCGCAAACACCAAGCTGGTCTGGAGTTAGTGACTCTCAGACTCCAGACTGGGAAGAAGTTCCAACATAAGAATAGGAATTAAGCATGGGAACATATGTAAATAATCTGAGACTTTTAGAAATCACTACGGGTGATGAGTCAGGTACCTGGGGAACCAAGACCAACACAAACTTAGAGCTAATAGCTGATGCGTTTGGCTCTGGGACAGAGGCCATTACTACTAACGCTGATACTCATACTACGACCATAGCAGATGGTGCAGCAGACGAAGGTCGTGCGATCTTCCTTAAGTACACAGGTACTTTAGACTCTGCTTGTACGATTACGATTGCACCCAATACTGTGAATAAGGTTTGGTTGATTGAGAATGCTACCAGTGGCTCACAGAATATTATTATTAGCCAGGGTTCTGGTGCTAACATCACCATAGGTAATGGTAAGATAGCAGCAGTGCTTACAGATGGTGCTGGAGGTGGAGCAGCAGTGCTAGATGCATTTGCTGACCTAGAGCTAAGTAGCACACTCACTGTAGCAGGTAATGTAGACTTTAACGGTGCCTTAGATGTAGACGGCACTACCAACCTAGACGCAGTAGACATTGATGGCGCAGTACAGATCGACTCAACAGTTACAGTTGGCGTTGATGATACCGGATATGATGTCAAGTTCTTCGGTGATACAGCCAGTGCTTACATGCTATGGGATACGTCTACAGATGATTTAGTCTTAGCAGGTGCCGCAGGAATTGACTTAGCGGGCGACTTGGACGTAGACGGCACTACTAATTTAGATGCAGTTGATATCGACGGTGCAGTACAGATTGATTCAACGGTTACGGTTGGTGTCGATGACACTGGATACGATGTTAAGTTCTTCGGGGCCACGGCTAGTGCTTATATGCTTTGGGATGAATCTGAGGATGATTTAGTATTGGCAGGTGCCGCAGGAATTGATCTAGAAGGAGATATAGATGTTAATGGGACCGCTAATCTTGATGTTGTAGACATCGACGGGGCAGTAGATATGGCATCTACACTACAAGTTGATGGTGCCATTACAGGGTCCAGCACTATTCAAGGCACAACGATCACAGCGACTACAGCTTTTGTTCCAGATGCCTCTGATGGAGCCGCACTAGGTACAAGTTCGCTAGAATTTAGCGACCTATTCTTGGCAGATGAAGCAGTAGTATCATTCGGTGACGGTGACGATGTAACTCTGACTCATGTCCATGACACAGGGTTGCTACTAAACAGCACTATGGCTATCCAGTTTAACGATGCTAGTCAGTATATTAACGCCCCATCAAATGCAATATTAGATATTAATGCTACTGATGAGATAGAACTGAATGCCACGGCAGTAGACCTAAATGGTACACTGGATGTTAGCGGAACATCTACTCTTACGGGAGCAGTTACTACTGGTGCTGATCTTACTATCCCAGCTACAAACAAGATTTATCTAGATGGTGGCGGAAATACTTATATACGGGAAAGTTCGGCAGATACGATAACCTTTACCACCGAAAATTCGGACAACTTTGCTTTTGCATCAGATGGAGGAAATCCATCTATCCAGATACTCGGTAACGCAGGGGGTGCCACAGCAACGGTTGAATACTCCGAAGGCGGAGAGTTTTTCTGGCAACATGGAGTCAGAGGTGCCGATGAGAAATTCTACTTAACTGGCAATGCTACACTCCACAGTAGCTATGCACTGATGATTTCTGGACAGGATGTAGCCGTTGGTGGAGCATTATCAAAAGGCTCTGGATCATTTAAGATCGACCATCCATTGCCTTCAATGAAAGATACGCATGATTTATATCATTCGTTTATTGAGGGACCAAGAGCCGACTTAATTTATCGTGGACAGGTAGACCTTGTAGGTGGACAGGCTACGGTAGAAATGGACGCTGAGTTTGGAATGACTGCTGGAACTTGGGAATTATTGTGCAGAGATGCCACCTGCTTTACTACAAATGAGACAGGCTGGCACATGGTTAAGGGTTCTGTATCTGGAAGCACTTTGACTATTGAATGCCAAGAGAGCGATTGCACTGATACAGTGTCATGGCTCGTTGTAGCTGAACGTCAGGATCAACATATGTATGATACGGAATGGACGGATAGCGATGGAAGACCAATCCTTGAACGTGAAAAACCAGAGGAAGTTGAAGACCTATAGCATGGAAAGTGAAATGATGAATTTAGTATCTCTGCTCGCTATACCAGCAGCAGCAGGGGCCGCTTATGGCGGAGTTAAAGCTGGATTAAATGGGACTAGACAGTCCCTCGCTCAGATAGAGCGCACTGTAGAACGTATAGGACAAAAGGTGGATACCCATGGGGAAAGGATCGCAGCAGTCGAAACGCAAGCAGAAAACCTCAAAGAACGAGTCGCAAGCAACACAACAAAAACCTGATTCTCCAAATACAAGACGTAAACTTTTGACTATGGAGCAGGCGAGTATATTTAAACAATTGATTCAAGCAACTAATGAAGCACAAGCTCAACTTAATTTTGCATTAGGTGCTGCTGGGTTAGCTGAAAATGTAATTATTGGTGGAGATTTAGATGGAGAAAATCCACATTTTGTAATCACAAAACAGTGAGATAACTAATGGCTATAACATATCGTGGTGAAAGATTTTCAGGATATAACAAGCCTAAGCGTACACCCAAGGCTAAAAAGTCACATGCCGTTTTGGCAAAGGAAGGAAGCAAGGTCAAGCTTATAAGGTTTGGCCAGCAAGGTGTTAGTGGTGCTGGTAAAAATCCTAAAACAAAAAAAGGTAAGGCTAGACGAAAAAGCTTTAAAGCTCGTCATGCTAAGAATATCAAGAAGGGTAAGATGAGTGCAGCTTATTGGGCTAACAAGGTTAAGTGGTAATGGCACTAATGAAGATTGCCCCGAAAGCGGGTATGGTTACTGACGGCACCAGGTATTCTGCTGAAGGAACATGGTATGATGCTGATAAGGTCCGGTTTCGTAAGGGTTTTATAGAAAAGATCGGTGGATGGTCTAAGTATATAACTGCTCGTTTTTTGGGTGTATGTAGAAGTTTGCATGACTGGGTGACTGACGACGGTGGACAATATCTAGGTCTCGGGACGACATTAAAGCTATACGTTAACCTGGGTGGTGGATATTATGATGTTACTCCGATTCGCAGTTCTGTAACCCTGGGTACAGATCCAATAGCTACTGTAGATGAGACTGCTGTAATTACAATTACTACATCCGGTGCTCATGGGGCAGTGACAGGAGATTATGTCACTATAGCTGGTGCAACAGCATCAGGTGGGATCGGTACTGGTAGCCTTAATAAAGAACATCGTATTGTAGCTTTGGGTGATCCAGCCGGAGCTAATACTACTACAAAGTTTCGTGTTGTATGCGATGCACAGGCTACATCTACAGATACAGCCGAAGGTGGCTCGAGCGTAACTGCTGCATTTCAAATTAATGTAGGCCTGGATACTTATGTATCTGGTGGTGGTTTTGGTTCAGGCACTTGGGGTGCAAGTGGGTGGGGATCAGCCGCAGGAATTGGACAAGCCAGTCAGCTACGTCTCTGGTCGATAGATAACTTTGGTGATGACATGCTTGCATGTGTACGCCAGGGTAAAATCTTTTACTGGGATGAAAGCAATGGAACTTCGACTAGAGCAATACCTTTAGAGGAAGTTGTACGTAGGTCAGTAACACTCTTGGCTAGTCCCATATCAGTTACAAATACTTCTAGTGTTATTACAGTAACAGACAAGGGTGGCCATGGAGCAGCTGTAGGAGATAAGGTTACTCTTTCGGGTGCGGCCGATGTAGGCGGTATAGCTGCTGCGAATATCAATAAAGAGCATACTATTGCGAGCATTCCTACTGGTAAAACATTTACAGTTGATACTGGTGATGCAGCCTCGAGCACTACTACTGGGGGCGGAAGCAGTGTTGTAGCAACCTATCAAGCTGGAACATACTATCCTCCAGTTGGTGCCTTACAGGTTTTAATGTCTGATGTAGCACGACACGTAGTATGTCTTGGTGCCACAGATGTGAACTCGACGACAATCGATCCGTTGAATGTAAGATGGTCTAGTTCTGAAACAGTTGGCACATGGCAAGCTCTTTCTACCAATAGTGCAGGTGGTCAGAAATTGTCATCAGGCTCTGAGATTATTGGTGGCATGGCTACTAGACAGGAGATATTAATCTGGACAGATGCTGGCATTGTTAGCATGAGGTATGTAGGCAGTCCTTTCTACTTTTCATTTACAGAGGTAGCAAGAGGGCTATCCATGATTTCTCCAAATGCAGCCGTCAATGCAGGTGGAACAGTTTACTTCATGGATCGTGGAGCATTTTATAAGTACACAGGTAGTGTGCAGAAGCTACCATGTCCGGTACTTACAACTGTGTTTGATGACTTTGACACTGATGAAACATTTAAGGTCGTGGCAGGATCAAATCCAGATTTTTCAGAGGTTATATGGTTTTATCCTTCTACTTCAAGTAGTGGCAAAAATGACAGATATGTAATTTATAACTATGAAGAAGATGCGTGGTATACAGGTAGTTTGGCTCGGGGTCAGTGGAACCAGGCAGTGACCCACACATATCCTATAGCCTCTTCGATTATTGTAAAAAGCTTGTCCCTTAATCCATTAACTACAACAACTGCCTCTACAAGTAATGTTTCTATTAGCAGTACAAATCATGGATTGTCTGTAGGCGATAGCGTCATCATCAAAGGTGCTTCGGCTACAGGAGGGCTAGAAGCACTGCTATTAAATAATGAGCATACAATCGTGTCGGTTACCGATGCAGACAACTATACAATTACTATAGCGGACACTGCTACGGCAGATACTGGTGGTGGTGGGACAGTAGAAATTCTATATGAAAATGTCCTATACAGCCATGAAAATGGACATGACGACGACGGATCAGCTATGACAGCATACATAGAGTCAGGTGACATGGACCTAGGGGAAGGTGATCAAACCTGGTCTATACACAGGATTATTCCTGATATTCACTTTAAGGGGGCTGATTCTACCGATGAAGTTACAATTAGCCTTAATGGCCATGACTGGCCAGCAGACAGCCAGACTTCGATAGCTTCAGCTACTTTTACTTCTAGCACTGCTCAGGCTCATATACGAGCGAGAGCTAGACAGGTATCTATGAAGGTACAAAGTAGTGGTGCGGGGTATGGATGGCGTGTAGGCTATGTGAGATTAGATGGTAGACAGGATAGCAGAAGATGACATTAAAAGTATATCGGCCACTTAATGTGGCACCATCAGAATACGATGAGACTAACGAAAGTGTGTCTCGTAGAACCGTTGAACAAAACTTTCAAGATGTCAGTAGTGACATACAATCTGTTAAGACACAGTCAGATAAAGACAGTTCTTTGTCATTACGTAAATATCAGTTCTTGTTGCTAGGAGCCAGTAATGGCTGATACATTAAAAGTACTGGGACAAGTGGCACCTGCGGATACGAATAATGCCGATCTGTATACTGTACCTGAAAATACTCAGACTACAGTAAGCTCACTTGTTGCCTGCAATCTCACAGGGAACACGCCAAACATTAGGGTGGCTGTGCGTCCGCTGGGTGCAACCGTAGCAAATGAACACTACATCTACTACGGGAAAGCGTTAGCAGCTAATGATTCTGTTTTTATAATTATTGGTATCACCCTACAGGACGGAGATATAGTGACAGTGAGATCTTCAGCGGCAGATGAAATAGCCTTTACCCTATTTGGCGTGGAGACGAGCTAGTATGTCAGGTCGCTATGAAATGACAGATGCACAGGGCAATCCGATTATAAAAATGGATAGCGCAGGAGGGCCGACCACCTACCAATATGCCCAAGGACATCCCAAGTTTGGGCAGTCGTGGGATCAAGCAGATACTCCCGTTGCTCCTACGCCCCAATTACCCCCTGGTGGCATGTGGATGCAAGCCTCACCTATGCAGATGCAACAACAGCGTCAGATGGATATGCAACAACAGCGTCAGATGCAGCAGATGTTGCCGAATACGATGCAACAACAACAATATAATCCATTTGGTCCTGGTGTTCCGACCGTAGCAGAACAGCGGAGGCAGATTGGTACCATGCCTATGCAACAGCCACGAGGGTTAGCAACATCTGCAAGCCCAAATGATTTAATGACAAGGACAATAGAGTATGATACTCCGAATCGGGGGCAACTACAGCTACGGCCACAGGTGGGTGGACCCAACTTTGGTGGTGGACGGGGTAGGCTACAGCCTACGGGTCAACCTATTGGTGCTCAACCTATTGGTGCTCCTCCTCCTAGTACGGGTGGATATACGTCGAATACTCCACAACCACAGCGTG
>VTLG01009752.1_pt1 | contig 20085 bp, 30 predicted proteins | sample 4694571 | NCBI WGS metagenome assembly VTLG01 (sample SAMN12604809, study PRJNA352737) | marine metagenome | biome: ENVO:00000447; feature: ENVO:00000209|ENVO:00000569|ENVO:01000036; material: ENVO:00002151; isolation source: viral sequences binned using virsorter ... | reverse complement strand
CCACCCTTAACTGCTCTACCTGCAAATGTTAATCCTTTTACAAAAGGTATAGGAATATAATTTATAGGATCGCCAAGACCTGCAACTAAAGCTGGTAAGATACCTCTTTCACTACTATCTAATCTATTTCTTCTAGCCAAATTTTTATCTATCTTTGCTTTAAGAAAATCATGATGACCTTTGTTTCTTACTTCAGTAAATTTAGATGCAAACTGCTCATACCCCTCTATGTTTTCAGGAAGATAAGGATCATAACTTTGATCTATAGGCATACCCATCCAACTCATATCATAATCTTTTTGTTCCATCATTTGACCTATCCAAGATAAATTCCATTCATCAACAACATCAGACATGAAACCTGAATCATATCTTATTGGTCTTTGTAAGTTTGAGGGAAGTAAAGTATTGTCTTGCTCTATAGCATTTATAATATTTAATTCTTTTTCATCAAATGCCCCAGTAGCAGCTTCTGGTATAATTTTATCTTCTGCCATCTATTTCTGCCTGTATTGCTTTTAGTAATTGTCTATTTTTTTGAGATTTCTTTTTAATCTTTAATGCACTTACTTCGGCTTGTAGTTCTTCTATACTAGCTTCTTTAATATTAATTCCATCTGCTGTAAAAAAATCTACAACTGCAGCTCCAGCAGCACTTGCTGCATCTGATACTATTTCTGGTATATTAATTGGTTCAGGTGGATCATCTCTAGTTTCTTTTCTTTTCTTTGTAGGTGCTGATGTGTTTAAATTAACTATTCTTTCTTTTTTAAACTCTTTAAAATTATTATATTGTACATCAGTTATATCATTTTGTGCTTTATAGTTTTCATAATCTCCTTTTGGATTATATGTCATAAGTAATCCATCTGTATTTTGTAAGTAATCTGCTTTACCCTCTTTATTAACAAACACTACATAGTAACTAGGAAATCTTGTATTATCTTTTTGTATAGCTTCTAAATAAATATTTTTACCAATTTCAGGTTTAAAATTTTTATATAAATTAAATTCATTAGAGTTTTTAAACATACTCATAATACTATCATTCATATATTCTGTACTTAATATAGTATTACCTTTGTCATCTTGAACTGGCACTCCATATCTTAATTCAGGAGAATTAGGTACAAACTTTATAGCTTCTTGATATTCTCCTTTATCTAAACTTACAGATGTAAATGCACTATATCCTATTTTTGATTGTCCAAAGACTCCCTCTCCTGATATTACTCCACCTAATGCACTTTCAACAAAAGGTTTTAAATGAGATAATTTTGTAAATCTTATATTACCTGCTAATATACCCTGATGTATTTCTTGTTTTACTGCACTATATAAAATAGTAGGAAAGGTTACATCTTTCATAAATTTAGTGTCTAAAGTATCATCTATAATTTTTAATATCTCATCATCTATTGATGTTGGAGATTTATACTTACCACCTGATATAGTTGAAATAGCTGTACCTAAAGTTAATTGATCTATTTTACCAAAATTATCTTTAAACTCTTTTTGCTCTTTAATAACTTCTTCTAAATTAGGATTTAATAATAATGCTTGTTCAATAGAAATCATATTGTTTATAGCTTCTTTATCAAAACCAAATTTATTAATTCCACCTTTATTTACTTGGATAGATTGTCCAATATCATCTGAATAATATGTAGGTTTATTTATAAGAAAACTTATAAGACTTGAATCTCTTAAAGCCCTAATATTTCTAGGATTAAAATCTTTATAACCATCATTTATTTGAGTATATAATTCTTCAGGTAATGAACTATCTACATGAGCAACATACTTTATAAACTTATAATATTTTTCAGGATTAGAACTTGGATCAGATAATTCTTGTTCATTAAGAATATCATTAGGATATGTTTGATTAAAACTACTAATCCATACTTTTATAGTGTCAGGATTTTTCCAATCTTTTCTTCTATCTGCTGCAGTAGAACCATATTCTCCTGAAGTAAATCCTTTTTTTGCATTATCTATATTTAATCCCCAACGAATAGTAGAAGTTTGTGAAGTCTTTACTGCATTGTATTTAGATAATATTCTATTAGATGCTTTGTTATATACTATTTCTAAATCATTTATTACATTAGAAAACTCTCCTGCAATTTTATTAATTGATTCTCTATCTATAATTGTTTCAACAACTTTGTCTCCATCCATATGTTTAAGAGTTACTTGTTCTGTTTGTCCTGCCATTAACAAAGATATATTAGAATAATTATCTGATGCCATTTTTAATTCAAATGGAGATGCTGTGCTTACATTAGGTATTGTATATTTAGAAAATATTTGATTTATATTTCCTACTATTCTCATTTCATTTTTAAATCTTTCTCCATTAGCTACTGCATCTACAACATTATTTTCTTTTGCTGTATCAACTAAATCAATATATTTTTTATTCATCAGTTTTACACTAGGATGATCTGACCCTAAATGTAATGACATTTCCATAATATTATTTCTCATAGTAGTATGTGTTGAAGAAAATTTAGAATTTTTTACATTTCTTTGAAATGAATTATAATTACTTGTTACTACTGAACCATGTTGATTAATTAAACTTGTTCCTGTTCTTTCTACTAAATCTTTAAACTTGGGATCAACATTATCTAATACCATTTTAAATTTACTATTAACAACTTCTTCATATTCAGTTCCTGATCTATAATTAGTTAATGCAATTTTTCTTTCATCTACTGCTATTTTTTCTAAATCAGATATTACTTCTCTTTCATATTCTTGATAAATACCTTTTTCAAATGCTTCTATTGCAGTTTTAGTTTTAGGTAATGTATCTGGTATTTCTACTTTACTAGGTATGTAAATTGATTCTTCTTCTTTAGTAACTGCATTAGTTACTTTAATTTCTTCAGAACCAAAATCATACATTTCAAGGGCTTTCTTTGCTTCTGCTTCTCCAAATTGTTGTAAGTCTTTTAGACCTGCATCTGCAAATTTACTTACAAGATTGTCAATATCATTAGCTTGTGATTGTGCTACTTGTGATGCAAATTGAAAACCACCACCACGATTGACTCCAATCTTTTCACTATAACCAAATAATCTATCTTCTTTTTTTAATGCCATTAGTAAAAGCCACCCTCTTGTGCAATAGGTTTAGCTGCAAGTAATGATCTACCAACTGTTGAAACAACACCCATTTTATATTTAGATTTAGCAGCACTACTCATAACATCTGCTTGTTGTACTCCATACATAGCTGCTAATCTTTTCTCTACTCCTGCCATCTTAATTCTTTCTACATCTCGTTTCATAGTTTCTTTGTTTGCTTTAAAGAATGCTCTACTAGATGCAGAGTCAGGAGTAATATTCATTTGAGCAAGTAATGCTCTATTAGTAGATAATTGTGAATTGTATTTTCTTTTTCTTTCTAATTCTTTTTCAGTAGCTTCTAAAGTAGCTGCATCTGCCTGCATTTTGTATTGTCGTCTTTGTAATGCTGCTTGTTGCTGCTGATAAGCCATAGCTTGTTTTTGAGCATTTATGCTCATCATAGTACCACCAGCTATTAATCCTATCTGTGATACTGCTGCTAAAGTTGCTGCTGTTGCTGGAGTTGCACCTGCTGCTACAAATATTGCTGGAGCGCACATTAGTAATATACCTCTGTTGTTATGCCCAATACTCTAAATGGTAATGGAGCTGATTGTGAAATTGTTAAGTTTGGTTCTAAACTATAGCCCAATGTATATACCTCTTTCTTTCCTGTAAAATTAGGGAGTCCAAGACTCGGATTATTTGTACCATCTAAAAGTAATATATCATTACTATTTACTTGTATATTATAAGTTGTAGATAACTCAACAATTGCTTTACCTATTTTTCTAGGAAAACCTGTAAGCTGACCACTTTGTATAGTTGAGTCAATTGGTAGGGTTTGAACATCAGTTGTATAATCTATTCCTATATCTGCTGCACTTGTTGGCGTAGTAAATGTTACATTACCACTACTGCTAACAGTTCCTTTACCAAAGAAATATATAGCACCTCCCTCTGTAGAACCTGCAGTTGCAAATACTTCTTTGCCTATATGTGTTGTTAATCCTGAAAAAGATTTACTTGTAACAAATTGTAACGCTGTGTTATCTGCTTGTGTAACTGCTGCATCTACAACAATTGTGTACTCTCCACTAGTACCAGTAGAAGTTGCACTCTGTATTACATATGTAGTACCAGTTCCTCCAAATTGAAATTGCTCTGATTGACTTGGTGGATTGTTTGTAAATCCATCTGCTATAAAAGTTGTAGAAGAAGATACTGCACCTTTAGTTAATGGTGTTCCATGTGGTTGATAACTTCCTGATATAGTTTTAGTAACTGTGTAATCTGTAGGTACATCAAAAGATTGTGATGCAAATTGTTCTAATGAATATTTAGTAACACCATTTATAGTTCTTGAAGTTGCTACATATATACCAGCAGTTGTACATGCTACAGAAGTATAACTACCATCTGTTTCAAACAATACCCATCCTGCTATCTTTTCTGCTCTTTGAGAAGTAAATACTGCAAGTGATCCATCTGTATTAACTAAAAAATATAATTGTTCAGTTCTGTTTTCAATAGCAGTTATTTGTGCAGAATCTATTGGACTTGAAATTAAATGACTTGATAACAATGAAATACTATTAGAAGTAAATTCATCATTACCTGTGCTGTATAAATATTCTCTAACTGTTTTACCATTGTTTTGCATAAAGATAGTAGCACCATCAAATATTCTTGGTTTAGCTTTTAGTTGTGAACCTAATGTAGATTGTCTAATGATTTGTATATTAGTAGGAGTAATAGGTTTAGATACTTCAGGTTTCATAAAAAACTCTGATGTACTTGTAAGTATTTGTAATCTTCTTCCTGAAACTAAATGTCTTATTTCATTTACTTGATCTGATCCAATTTGAATTTGTACAGAGTCTGAATCTTCTGCATCTCCTACATCAAAGTTAAAAAAATCTCCTACCTTACTAGCTTGTACTCCATCAGGTAATGCAAGAACACCACCAAAGAATAATCTTTGTTCATGAAAAGTTACAGTTTGTGGAAAACCATTTACTTGTGAAAATACTTGTTCATCCCATTGTCTTGTAGGAGGATGGCCTGATATAGTAACTCTTACTCCACCACCATCTACAGATTCAGTTGCTGTATCTCCTGATGATGCTGTAAATTCATAATGATTATTATCTATAACTGTTATTGTAAATGTACCATTTAGATTACCTGATGCTATACCATTACCATCTGTATCAAATATATCTTCTGCTCCTGCTATAACAATAGATGCACCATTACTAAATCCATGTTCTACATGAGTAACTCTTACTACTCCTGATCCTTGTTTTGTTGCAAAAGGATCATCATCTAATTCTATTGATACATCATCTTTAAGTGTTGCTGTTACTTGTGTTGCAGAAGTATATCCAGTAATTGTAAGTTCAGTTCCATGATATCTAATAACCATACCTACATAACCTGAAGTAAAATAAGATGCTGATGTTGTACAAGTAACTCCAGTACCTGCAGTAGCTGTATCTATATCTAAAGTTATATCATCATCTGCAAACTTAAAATATGGTTGGAATATTTGTTTATCATTTACTGATGTTTCAAAACCAAATGCTGCTCTTGTAAAAGATGTTGATCCAGTTCTTTGTATAACTTGTGGTACAAAATCTTGGTGTGTTATTATCATGGTATCTCCTGATTGAGTCATATCCATTTCAAATAACTCTCCAGTAACCCAAGGACAGCTTGATAATGTAGCTACTAAAGTACCATTAGTAGAATAAATTTTTAATGTTTGGTTTTGGAATGCAAATATATATTCTTGATTTTGATTAAATATAAATGTTTCTAATCTAGTAGCACCACCAAGATCAGCACGAAATACAGAACCACCTCGTCTTTCAATACCACCTTGGTTTATTGGAATAACATTTCTAGCTTTCTTTAATCCTTGACCATATGCTGCAAGATCAACTCTTGATACTATTGTTGGATTTAATTCCCCTCGTAAGAAACTTGATTGATGAACCCTTTGTCTAGCCATATCATTTTCCTATGGAGATTTTGCAGTTATATTATTTAATGCAGTTCTATTTCTAACATTTCTAAATCTATCAAGATCAAGATTTCTAGTAGTTTGTTGTTGTGAATCTAATGCTCTTGATACTGCTAACTGGGCTACTGCTCTCTTGTGATATAATTCTGATAACTGATCATTACGAGCAATTGCACCAGCAAACAAAGACGCTAGTTCAAAGACTAGCGTCTGTGTAAAAAAGGGAGGAAAATCGCTTTCACTGGGTTGGAAAGTATAATCCGATATCAAGGTATCACTAGATGTTGTGTTTGTAAATATATTTCCACCATATATATCGTATTTAATAACATCATCAGAAACTGTTATTGTGTGTATAACTAATGCATCATTTGGCATAGCATATGAAGATTCATATCTAGCATCAGGATTAGTAGTATTTTTACTTAATTGTTTTTGTTTAGATGCAAATCTCCATCTACATCTAGTTAATAAATTTTCTAAAGTAGATTCATAAAGATTGTTTGCTACTTTGGATTCGGTTGTTGATTGATTAAAACTTGTGATTGTATTAGCACCTACAAGTACGAGTGCTTTATTGCAGATATCAAATTTAGAATTAGCCATAGTTTATATGTACACTAGATATGGGGAGAAGTAAATCCCCCCATACCATGTTTAGTTATTATGTACCATTGATAGTAGTAACTGTAGCTGCACCTGTTGCAGATGAAACTACTAGCATATCTACAGTTCTAGTACCACCAGTTGAACCTACAGCGATTATAACATCATTCTGTTTTAGTTCATTAGTTGCACTATTAAAGTAGCCACTAGCAACGATAGTTCCGATAGCGTCAGCAGAATCATATAAGAATACACTCATAGCTCCACCAGCCACTTTTCGTAAGTTACTTGCTGAATATGCCATTTATGCCTCCTATTCTGTTATCTGTACTTTGATCGCACCATCATTGTCAATCATAGTAGAACCCATTGACATATAAGATGTGATTAAGTTGCTGACTTTTTCAGGAATGTAGTTGATCTCTGTTCTGATCTCTGAACCTACTCCGATACCAACACTTGATTTATGGAATGCATGACATTCTCTTGTTGTACCAGAAATAGAAAGACCTGAATGAGTGAACCACATAAATCCTAACCATCTTTTAGCTGTGATTCCACCAGCATATGGAAGATCATTTTCTCCAACATACTCTGCTCTACTGAATTGATCTATTTGTAATAAATCAGCCCATCCAGCAGGAGATACTACAAAGTATCTCTGTCCATCATCAGGGATGTCAGCACCACCAAACGCTTCGTACACAGTTAGTGATTTAGCTAATGTTAAACCAGCCGAACCATGTGCGACATTGTTTGAGTTAGAACCAGCATCCAAAACATCAATGATGAGTTGGTCTGTTTTTCTTCCTAATGCAGCAGCAGCATTTGATGACAGAACTTGTCGTTCGTCAATGTTAGTCTTTAATTCATCCAATCTATCTACATAGTCTGCAGCATAGAAGTCTGATAAAGTAACATCAACAGTAGAGTGAGAAATATCCATTGTAGGAATTTGAGAGTGTCTTGCCTTATTAACAGCAGTACCCTTGCCTACTTTTTGGAATCTCGCTTGACTACCTTGTACATTATTAACTTGCCTTATTGTGTTTTTCAGCTTTGATCCCATTCTTTGATAAGCCATGTGGACTTCAGCTTCAAACTGCTTAATAAAGGCTGTTGATATAGATGTACTCATGTTGCCTCCTTATTAGTCGTTTGTTGTTAATTAAGCAATTATCTCTTTTGAGGTAAGCTGGTTGTCCAAGATGGGCCAACATCATTCAAAATAGGTTGCGTTCTATTTTGAATACAATTTTGTATTCGTTTATAGAAGTAATACATTTTTACATTATTTACAAGCATAGGTTTAGAAAATTTATACCCTTGCCACTTTAACCACTTAATAGATTTAGTATGCTCTGCAGTTATATAATTAGACAAATAATCATAGTTTTTCTCTAAATATTCTGTCCAATACTTGTTTCTTTTGAGAAAATATAAGTAATTCTTATCTAATACTTCTGAAGATAATAACCATATTGTACCTACTTTATCGTTTTGTCTTGACGAAACTGTACCAAATATAGCAGCTACTTCCTTGTTTTTATCAAAGATTGTATAAGTATGAACCTTTCTTTTGGTATATCTAAATGGCTGCAACAATGCTTGTAATGGATCAAGCCCCCATATAGCTAGTTCATACTTATCAACTTGTTTAAGATTCTTTGCTAATTCAAAACAATCTTCAGGAGTAGTCTTTTCAACATATAACATTAACCTCTATAGAGTCTGTTAAATGCATCATCTACTTTCTTCACATATGCTTGATCTCTTTCTTTAGGATCAAAGTATCTTTTGTCTTTCATCATACTTCTTACATCATCTAAAGTTAAAGGTCTTTCAGGTTGTGCTACTTGGTTTGAACGAGTAATAGATTGTTTTTGTGAATCCATAACTCTTTCAAGTGCTTCTATACCATCAGCATTCATACCTAATGTTTGTGAAACTACTTCGTATTGTTCAGGAGAAAAGAATGTAGATGCCCAACTATTTACTGCATCTAATCTTGCATCTGCATTTTCTCCTAGCTTTTGTTTTTCTGCATCAGGATCAACTTGATTACCAATATAGGAATCAACATATTTATTAATACCCTCTTGATATACTTCTTGATCATATGCATTTTCATAGCAAAAGTTTTTCCACCAATCTGTCATAGGATTAGCATTTACTAGTTCTTCAGTAATACCCTCTGGTAATTTAGGTAATTCATAACCCTCTACCTTTTCAGGTCTTTCTGCTATAGCTTCTTGTTGAAGTTCATCTACGATTTGATCTCGCAGTTCTTCTTTCTTACCACCTACATACTTTTCAAGATTGGTATATGACTTACCAAATTCTTCCATATTAACTTCGCCTTTAGTAGCATCCCAAAATTTTTCAGGTATGTGTTCAGGTCTTGGTGCAGGTTCTGTTGTTGTAGGTTGTGATGTTTCATGTGAAACATTTTCCTGCGTTTGTTCTTGTGTTTGAGCAGGTTGTTCTTGTTGCTGCTCAACTGGTTGTGTTTGTTCTTCACTCATCTTTTTTCTCCTTTATCATATTAATACTGATACCTTTATTAACCCTACGCTGAATAAGACCTACGATATATCTTTGCCCCTCTAAATGACGCAAAGCATTATCTGATATCTCTGAACCAGCGACTGTATCTATGGTTATAGATTTCAAGTATTGGAGAACTTGCTTACCAGATGTAGAACCAAATACAGATGTAAATACCATATTTAGTTTTGCTTCTTCTTCTGAACCTCTTTTAAAGTTATCCAATCCAATTAGGGCTTTATTTTGTTCAGTTTTTTCTACCATTGTTATATCCTTAACATTTTTTTAATTACACTTCTAGGGTAAATGTTTCTATCCCCAAAGCCTATTTCCCCATTTTCACATTGATAGCTGCCAAAAGAATATAGATATTTAGGGGTTTTTTTAAATATATATGCTTCTGTATGTATTAATGCACAATGCATATTAGTGAACTCATTGTAATCTGTTATTGTTGAATCGCCTACGATATCTTCCCATATAATTAAATATTTATAATACTTCTTATCTCCTATAAGAATTGGCTTACTCGGTTTCTTTGTACTCATCTATCAATATCTTTTTTAAGAACCATATAGCTTTCTTAATATCTATTGCTCCACCTTTATCTCTATGACGAGTTATATATTTTATAGCTGTAGCATCTGCATATGGTAAGTGTCTAACATAATCATATGTTTGTAATCTTTTACCACAATCGCATGTTCCTGCTTGATAATATAATGGATCAATTTTTTGTAGATCAAGATTATCTGTTTGCTCGTTTGCTTGTTTTATTTTTTCTTTTTCTTCCATAGTATTTCCTCCTTTGCTTCTTCCATATCAAACACAGGTTTGCAAAATCTTAATGGATCAGTTTGTGTTGGATCAACTATAAATACCATACTTCTAAAAATAGTGTGATCTCTAAATCCTTTTTGTTCAGCAAAGTCATCTATTTCTTTATAACCTGATACTCGTACTGCGTGTGCTATTCTTCCTGTTTCATGTCGCTTTATCATTTGATATGCAGAGTTATGTCTATGTCCTGCTACATAAACATCATCATCTCCAAACCTTGCTGCCTTACTCATAGCATGTGCTTCATTCCATTGTGAGTGTCCTGTGTAATCATGTCTGCAATTTACTTTGAAGTTTATATTATTTGGCATTTGTATTTTTAATCTAACACCATGATTCTTATAAACACCTGCTTCTTGTCTAAACATAAACTGATTTACATCTCCACCATCTGTATTCCATATGTCATGATTACCACCAATGATAGCTAACCAATGAACACCACATCCTTTAAAAAACCATTCTATTAATTTGATTGCTTGTTTTCTTGTAGTTTCTTGATCTGCATATTTTTTCATTAATCTACCTACCCAGTTATTTGTAATATCTCCTACACAAATACCCATCATGTTTGCATCTCTCATCATTTTTAAATCATGAAGTAATGCTTCCCAATTACATCCCATGTCATCTATATGAGGATCGCCAACAAAAGCTATTCCAAATGGCCCATCTGCTTTACATTGAACAGGAATAATAGAACTTGCATCATGGTGTATTTTTTTTCTACGCCATGTATCTAATGCTCTTTGGATTAATTCTTCTGCACTTGGTTCATCATCAGGTAATGAATCAATATGAAATGGAGGAGGATGTGCTACTTCTTCTTCAGGTTTTTCTTCTTTGTGATATAAATAATATAATCTTTGATATGATTGTCCATATTCTTCAGACGCTTTACCATAACCAAACTTTTCTATGTATGCTCTTATCTCTGGAGTAAGAACAAAATTAGGATCATATTTTACTTTGCGTGGCATTATACATATTCATTATTGAATCTCCTCTGGTTGTTCCTGCTCCATTCCCCCCTGTTGCTGCCCCATCATTTGTTGCATTTGTTGTGCAGCTTGTTGCATTTCTTCTGATGATCTAATTAATTCTTCAGGTATTCCTAATTTTTTAGCAACAAACTTTGCTACTTCATCTTGTTTAACTAATACATTTAATAATTGTGGCCCAACTCTTTGCTGCACCATTCCTAAAAATCTATCTATTGTGGCAACATCTTGTTGTTGTTGTGCTTGTGCTAAAGGAGAAGATGATCTTATTTTTATTTCTCTGCCATTAACTACTGGTATTTTTATTCTACCTTGTTTTTTAAGAATATATATTACTCTTTGTAAAACAGGATTAACTAACTCTGCTTGTAATCTACCAAACGCTGCACCTATTTGTCTTGATAAGTCTGCCATTCTTTCTGCAACTTCTGTAGCAGTCATAGGAGTTTTCTCATTTGGTGTACCTAACATATCATTGTATAATGCTTTCTTAATGTTAGTTCTCATTTCTCTTAATACTAAATCAGATACATTAAAATTACCTGCTGGAGATATTGGAGTAAGTCCTTGTGAACCTGCAGCTTTAGGAATAATTGTGCCAGGGATTAGTGATATATTATCTACATTAACAACACCATCATCTTCTACTTGATACATTCCTGATATTGCCATTTGTGCATTTTCTAAAATTAATTCTATAACTAAATTAGAAGTTTTGATTGCTGGTAAAGCTAATTGAAGTGGGCCTCTACCATATACTTCTCCTGCACATTTACTCCATCTGTAAATTATATATGGATTAGAACCTAAACCTTTAAATGTAGTTTCTACAATTTTGTGTTCATACATTTCTGATATTGCACAAAATTTATATTCTTCTTCTTTTGTATTTGAGTAATCTCTATAAACTATTTCTATAACATCACATTCTTTGTCAGGCATCTTTTCCATATCCATTTGCATCTTTTCACTTAATGTACCTGCTGGATATGCAATAAGAATATCTTTAAATTTTATTTTTCTATTTCTAAATATGTAATCAATCTTGTCATCATGACCTGCATCTAAATATATTTGTGGTAAAGGGATTGCTCTAAATCTAACTGGTTGTACTGCATCTCCCTCCTCTACTAAAAGTACACCTGTACCTACTGCACAATCTAAAAATGTTTCATGTACTTCTTGTGAAAAGTTTGAGTTTTGTAATATTTCAAAAACATATTCTGTTACTTCATCTAATAACAGATTAACTTGTTTTTCATCTTCTTTTGGAATTTCAGAACCTGCAACAAAGTCTGCCCATCTTGCATAGTTAGGAACAATACCTGCTTGTAATCTTGATGCAAACTCTTGTACTCCCACCACAGCAGTTTCATCAAATATACGATCAGTTCTTCTTCTACCAATTGATTCAGTATAGAAAGATTCTCTTTGAGGTAATGCAAATTCATAACACTCCTCAAATGTAGAAGTCCATAAATCTTTTATGGCTTTGGCATGATTATATCTACCAATTAATCTTCTTACACCATTTGTATTAGTAACAACTGGTACTTCTGGTTTTACATCTACTACCATTGATTATGCTCCTAAAGTCGGTTTGCTCATCAAAGTAGCAGCTATTTCAAAACCTTGTCCACCTCTACGACCTTGTAGAAGTGATCTTCTCCCTACTCTACCTGAATATGCTGCAACTCTTTCTTCAAATGCTTTTTGCTTATTAGCTGCTCTTTCGGCATCTTGTTGCTTACGCATTCTCAATCTTTGTTGTCTAACACTTTCTTCCTCTACTGGAGGTGGTGGTGGAGGAGGAGCTTTTGGTCTAAATGGCCCTGCACACATAGTTATCTTCTCCTTTCATATACACTTTTTGGTTTAACATCAAAAACATTAAAATTCCTTTTCGCAACTATAGGTTTATTCGTTTTCTTTCCAATAGTCAATGATCTTCCCTCTCCTGCTCCTAGAAGTAAATATTGTAAAGCATCATGAACATGAGAAAATCTGTTCTTATTTGGCTTTTCATCATATCTTTCTCCTGATACTTGGAGTCGTCTATAGTGATATCCACCACTAAAACCTCTAACTAAATTAGTACATTTAGGATCAATTAGTATTCCTGTTTCGCCATCTACCATTCTAGTTAGTGTAGCATTTACAGATTCTAATCTTAATGTAACATCATTTGATGGTGCTGGTCTTGCATGTATTCCTTTACCTCGTAATATTTGAAATGGTGTAGATTCATCAGTTTGTACTCTATGATCTCCTGCAGGATCGCCAAATATATAAAATTGTCTTGGAAGATATGTAGCCATAACTTGTTTCATAAGTTCAGAAAATTTAACTATACCCATATCTTCTGCAACTAATTCATCTATGATTACCCATCTTTGTCTAATTCTTTGAGCAAATACACAAGCTGGTGTTAATCCAAAGTCTATACCTACAAATATAGGAATACCCTCTGCTATTGCTAAATCTCCTTTTGCTACATGAATATCACTTCTAAATGATTCATATACAGGTTTGCCATCTTCTATCTGTCCTAATTTATTTAATACATAAACATCAATCCAAGATTTAGTTTTACCTCGTATAATATTTTTATAATAGTTTGGTGTAAGGTTATTCATATTCTCTGCTTCTTTGTTTTCTTCATAACCATCAATTTCTTTTTCTTTGTTTCTTAATTCTTTCATAGCAGGTGGTTGATTAAAGAATCTCCAGTTATCAGGTTTAATTAACATCTTTGCTTCTTGTTTAGTTATGTAATCAGGTATAACAGCTTCTCCTGACATAATGCTCCACCAATGATCTGTATCTGGTGGGTTAGTATCACAGATAACACCATACCAACTTGGGCCACCATCTCTCATAGATGGATATCTACCTACCCTCATTGAACATGCATCTACAATACTTTTAGGAATCTCTCTTGCTTCATTAATCCATACACCAGTAAGTTCTAATGATAATAATTTTTTTACATCTTCAGGTCTATCAAGTGCTAAAAAAATAACTTCTAGTTCTATATCGCCTTTTTTTATTTTATGAGTATATGGAACACTCCATGCAAAGTTTCCCCATTCTGTTTCAGGAAACCAATCAAGCCATGTTTTAATTGTTGTTGTTCTTAATTGTGGGTTTGTATTTCTTATAACTGCCCATCTACTTCTACGAATACCATCCTCTGCTGGTTTTTGTTCCAATGCTCGTCTAATAATTTCTATGCAACAAGCAACTGATTTGCCTGAACCAACTGGCCCACGCAATCCTCTAAAGAAGTTATTATCTTTTAAAAAATTTTTAAGACTTGTTCCTGATGGTTTATAATTTAGTGATCCCATAATCTACAGCTAGTTTGATTAGTTTCTCTCTTGTTTCAGGAGTAATAGTTTCTATTATCTTATCAGCTTCTCTATCTGTACATTGTTCTTTAGGATAATGTTTCATATGTTGCGTCTTAACTACTGCTCTTAATTGTACTAAATCTTTTATCGGTATTTGTGTAAGTAATGTCAAGTTCTATACCTTTTAGTTTTTCTAGCTATAGACTTTGGCTGCTTACTAAATTGTTTTCCTGCTGCTTTATCTCGTCTTTTCTTTGCAGTAGTACGAGCATATTCTCTTGCAGATAATGACTTAATAGCTTTTTCAGGTAAATATCTTTCTCCTGTCTTTGATGATTTCTTTCCTGACTTTGTACGCCATTTTTGTTTTGACCATTTAGATAAAGAAGTTTTTGACTTGCCACCACCTCTATAACCACCACCTGCTTTCTTATAAGCCTTTACTGCAGCTTGGGCTTTTCTTCCTGACCATTGTCCAGCCCTCGTACCATGTGATGCTTGTGATTTTATTCTAGCAACAATACGCTTCCAAAGTTTAGGTTTAGATTTAGTGGCAGTCTTACTCATCTGATAATACTATTTTGTTTATTACCTAGATGCGCTTTCGCCATTGATGTAGCAGCATCTTTAGAATGACCTTTTGACATTTTGTACTCAATGTAATCAGCCATCTTTTGCTTTTCTTTAGCAGTCTTTGCATCTTCTTCATTCTTCAGAATCGCTGCTGCTGTCTTTAGTGCTTTCTGCATCAGCTTGTTTATCGGCGTTTCTGACTTGCTTTGCTTCTTCATAATGCTCCTTACTATTGTTATGTCCATCAGGACTATCTGTTTTAGGTACGAACTTTCCCATGTTTATCTCCTCATATGTTGCTCTTGAACCCTCTGGTAAAGAAAAATTTTTACATTCTTCATACGATAATATCTTTTGATCTATAAGAATACAATCGCCCATCTGCCATATTTTTACCAAATATTTAGGCAGTTTTCTTTTTTTTCTTTTTCATAGCAGCAGCTACGATCTTCTTCTTTAATGCTGCAGGTAAATTCTTTTGCTTACCTTTCAACATTGTTTTACCTTTATGTGATTTACCATAATGACTAGGCATAGTTATCCTTTCTTTTTTTGTTTTTTCTTTTTAAGACGCATTGATATGTTTCTAGCTTTCTTTCTAGCGTCTGCCTTTGAGGAAGCACCCCATGCTCTCAAACTTAAAAGAAGTCTAGTTGGCTTTCCATTCTTGTACTCTGGGCCACGCATGTTACCCATTCTAGCAAGGAAAGATGCTCTACGAGGATTGTCGCCACTCTTAACAGGTGCTTTTAGTGTACCACCTTTATAAGATGCACGACCTTTAGCATTGAGTCCACCTTTCGGATTCTTCCCTGCCTTTCTCATCCATGCTGGTGTTTTGTAAGCCATGTTATTTATCTAGCACAAATTGAACGAACCTTAAAGAACATTATTGTGTGGGGAACACCACTAGCTGTAGCGTGTCGTAGTTTTTTGGGGGTGGGGTAACACTCACGACACTACAACCTGTGATTTCTAGCTTAAGTCTATATTTATCTTGAAATCGCCACCAACAAGGTGTTGGTGTTTGTCAGGGGCTTTGAAACCACTGCGATCAAGTATGTCCTTTGCTGCTTCTAGCTGGACATACTCTGATTTAGCCCCCTGACAAAGTTGTAGTAGTCGTGAGGATGCTTTGGCAGAGTGAATCCCAAGAGAACGCTGTATCTCTTGTGCCATGTACTGCTGCACTTCAGGTTTTCGTAGCATCTTACTGGCACTTACTCTAGCTGAATTACCCTTGTAACCAGCGAGTTTTGATGCTTCTGTAATAGAACATCCACGAGATACAAGCGTATCTACAAGTAACTTGGCTTTGCCAGTTATTTGCTTGGGATTCCTACTCTGACTCAAAGCATTCAAAGGTGCTGAAACTACCTTACTCATGAAACTCCTATCTGTTAATACCTTACAGGGAGTATAGAGGAGAGTCAGGTTTGTGTCAAGCCACCAGCACAGACACAAGATGTAGTAGTTACCGGATGTCGTGCATCCTGTATCTACCTTTTTACAATTACTCCCTTTGTTTAAGTTTAACTACGCCCAACATACAATCAAAGGAGCTTCTTAAACAACAACTAATTTCCCCTCTGCTGCGCAGATTCCTCGCGAAACAAATTAGCTGTTCCCCTCGGTGGGCAAGTACACCTCGGTGTTTAAGACTCCTCCATGATTGTTATTCATGTTGGCGTGTTAAACATAATAAACAAAGGAGTAAATATATGAAAAAAGGTAACACAATAAAGGATGCACTAGACATCATGGTAACATACTACGAAGATATGTCTGTGCCTAACACAAACCTAGACTCTTATACACCTGCAAAAGCAGTGGTAGGGAGTTTCATAAGAGGTAGAGAAGCAGCTTTGAGATCGGCTTTGAAAGCAAGATCAGGCCCAGCTTCTCAAATCAGATACCTTGTATCAGATGAAGTTTGGACTGGAGATGAAATCCAAGATACTAAACTTCAACAACTACAAGCATTTGTTGAGAAGATTGATCAGCAAATGGTTTTGATTGAACAACATAAGCAAGAAGCTATGCAATACTTCTTTGAGAAGTTTGGTGTAGCTTATACGCCTTATGTTCCAAAACCGATCAATGTTGCTAATGCTAAAAAGCAGACTGCAGCATACAAAGATGCTTTGAAACTAGTAGCTAACGCCTAGTTTAATTCAAAGATTATATCCTGCTTGGGATTCACTCCCAAGTAGGATTATTAGTTTGACTCTTATAGAACAAACTGATAACTTACACTTAAAAAGGGAAAGGAATCGTTATGATTTTATACAAAGGAAAAGCTAAAGATTACAACCTGAAGAAATTTCTAGCAAAAAGATATGGTGTAATCGTTAGCAAGAAAATGACAATTAAGGAGTTGGAACAATGTCTGAAGAAGAAATCAATTACTTAATTACTGCACAAAAGCAATTAGATGCAGCATTCTTAAACAAGATCAATACAGAAAAGTCTGCTGCTCAATTGCGTAAATGTCTTGCAATCATGACAGAAAACAAAACCATTGATAGCAAGATTAGAGATGCAATCATTAAAAGAATCAAACAGGTGGAGCATGGGTAAAATAAAGTCGTCATTAGCTTGGCCTGAATGGGAAGAACATAAACAACAACAAGAAAGGGATAGGATGAACGCATTAGATGGTTTAAATGCACAAAAAATTCACTGGGAAAATGTGAGAGCATCAATATTCTTGCTGCTTAAACATCATAAAAATTCAATGATGTATTCCCAAGATGAATATCAATATTGGAAAAATGCTTGGTTAAAAGCAAATGACAATATTGATTCAATCAACAAACAAATGGAGGTGTTATGAAAGTAACAGACATACTTGATGATATCCCTAAAAAATTACCAAAGAATACCCTTAATAGAAAATATGGTGTTTTTGGTATATCATTAGGAGATGAGCTTTACACTAGGTTAGATAATTATTGTGAAATAAATAATATTCACAAATCTAAACTAATCAAAGCATTATTAATCAAGTATTTAGATGAAGTAGAAAAGGAGGACTAATGCAAGGCAGAGCAAAAGAAGTAGTCAATGCATTAACAGAAAAGGTTATTGATCTTATGAAGAAACATGGTTCTCAATGGACAAAACCTTTTGCAAATCAAAACTTCATATCTGTAAATGGTCATGAGTATTCAGGTATGAATTTTATTTGGCTATCATTTCAGCAGTACAAAAGAAAAGTATATGGTACTTATCGTCAATGGCTGCAGCATGGATGCCAAGTAAAGAAAGGAAGTAAATCAACCAAACTTCTATTCTATAAAACATACAAGAAAGAAGTTGAAGAAGTTGAAAAGACTTTCAAACTATTGAGGACATTTGATGTTTTCAATATTGAGCAAGTTGATGGGCCAGTAGAAAAGTTTGATGGCTTTGATAAGAAACCAAATCTTGTCAATGACATTCAAGCTGCTGAAACTTTTGTCAGCAATACTGGAGCTGTCATCAAGGATGGTGGCAAAGCATGTTATATTCCAAGTAAAGATTATATCATGATGCCAACCAAAGATACTTTTGCTGATACTGAACATAGTACAGCAACAGAGAATTACTATTGTACAATGTTTCATGAGTTGATTCATTGGACAGGTAATGAAAAGAGATGTAACAGAAAACTATCTACAACATTTGGTAGTTCTGATTATGCATTTGAAGAATTAGTTGCAGAATTGGGATCATGTTTTCTAGCATCTCATCTAAACATTACTTCTAATCCAAGAGAAGATCATGCTATGTATCTTAATAATTGGATTAAATGTTTAGAAGAAAATGAATCTGCAATATGGAAAGCATCCTCACTTGCAAAACGAGGATATATGTATTGCAGAGATAAACAACCACAAACAAATGCAATCAAGGAGGTAGCATAATGGGTGAACGAGTAAGCATACAATTCGTACAAGAAGTACCGAGTTGGAATGATGAGAAGAAAACACATACTGAAAAGTCAGTAGTTTTGTTTCATCATTGGGGAGAAACATGGTTCCCAAAACTAGCAAAAGAATGGGTTAAAAATCACAATCTTATGTTAGCAAATGATAGGCGTAACAATGCAAGTTGTCCTATATCAAGAATGGATGTAGGTAATTTGATGATGCAATTCATTAGATTCCTAACAGATCAATCAGAGTTTGATTCATCTTGGGCAGTAAATTATGCATGGGAAACTTTTGATAGTAAAGTTATGCCTAAAAATAAAAACTATTTTACTACATCATTATATCTTGGAGTAGATGAAAATGATGGGGATAATAGTGATCATGGGCATCATGAAATCAAAGTACCAAAAGCAATCATACATCAAAACAAAAGGGAGGCATCATGATTGATAGCAAACAATTCTATGTGAACATTGGTAAATGGATCAGGTTCATGAGAGAATCAAGAAAGGTGCGAGTTACACAAACTAAACTTGCAAACTATCTTGGGATTACATTTCAGCAAATACAAAAGTATGAGCATGGAGTGAACTGCATAAGTGCATATAATTTATTCAAAGTATGTAAATTCTTTGGTGTAGATTATGCAAAACAAATACAATACTGGATGAATACTGATCTTACTACTTCAGTAGGAACAGGTGTAGTTTCAATAAAAGAAATAAGTGAGCATCCTACAATGAGAATGGATGCTGCTTATTGGATTGCGAGGAAAAATGCAGAAAAGAAAACCTAAACCACAATCCAAGAAACTTGTTCATAAAACTTGGAAAGAACATAAAGCATGGATTTCTGAATTTGCAGATGCAAAGATAGTATATCCATCAAAAACTAAAAGGAGTAAAAAGAAATGAATGATACATTTAAAGATTTAGTAAATGAGTTTAAATGTTTTCATGAAAAGAATCCTGAAGTTTATGAAATGTTTAAGCGATTTACTTTCCAAGCTATAAATCGTGGACATAAAAATCTTTCATCAGAAATGATAGTCAATCGTATTCGTTGGGAAACTGATGTCATGACTACTGATAAAGATTATAAAATAAACAATGACTACAAACCATTTTATTCAAGGTTGT
>VTLG01004485.1_pt1 | contig 20089 bp, 24 predicted proteins | sample 4694571 | NCBI WGS metagenome assembly VTLG01 (sample SAMN12604809, study PRJNA352737) | marine metagenome | biome: ENVO:00000447; feature: ENVO:00000209|ENVO:00000569|ENVO:01000036; material: ENVO:00002151; isolation source: viral sequences binned using virsorter ... | reverse complement strand
GATACTTTAAAGTCTCACCACATATCCCCTATCGTCATCCTCTCCCGCCTGTTTTAAGGCGTTTGAGGATTTTTAAATTTACTGAAACTAGCGAGTGTTAGTGGAGGTGGCAGGGAGGCAAAAGCCTCCGCTGCCGTTTTGCTGAAAGGAACAAACTTGCAGCACTTACTGTAAAAACAGAAAGGAAATAAATGAGTAACGAAGAAAATCAAATAGTAAAGGAAGAAAAACCTAAAACAGTTCAAGAGCATCTTGGTAGCGATGCTTTCAAAATCAAATTAGCCTCGGCATTGCCGAAGCATTTAACGCCAGAACGATTCGCAGGGGTCGCTCTTAATCAAGTTAATACTAATCCCGCCCTGCTTAAATGTACGCAGCAAAGCCTGTTTAAATGTCTGCTTCAGCTTGGGCAGATAGGGCTAGAGCCAGATGGTAGACGAGCCCATCTTGTTCCCTATGGCAAGGAGTGTACCTTGTTAATTGACTACAAGGGCTTAGTTGAGCTTGCCCTTAGAAATGGAGATGTAGCTCGTATTCATGCCGATGTTGTTTATGAGTCTGAGATTGAAAACAAAGACTTTATCTACAATCGTGGAAAGGTCGAGGTTCACAACAAAAGCCTAATGCCTGACCGTGGCAATGTAGTCGCCGTATATGCAGAGGTTGAGTTTAAGAACGGCACAGCAAAGGCTGAAGTGATGACCCGTGAAGAAGTCGAGAAAATACGGGCAGACTCTAAGGCGGGAAAGAATGGGCCGTGGGTTAACCATTGGAATGAGATGGCTAAGAAGACAGTTTTTAGACGCTTGGCTAAATGGTTGCCTCTTTCTCCAGAAATTAGAGAGAGCATGGAGAAGGATGATGAGTCACAGTTTTCAAACATGAAACGAGTCCAGCCAGCGGCTCCAATGTTTAAGAAGATTGAGACTGAGGCCGAAGCCGTAACCGAGGAGATTCAAAGTGAATGAAGACGAGCGTAAAGGATGCCCTTCAGCTTCAGCGTTTGGCCAGTATAACGATTGCCCCGGTTCGTTTACTTTAAACAAAGCAGCCCCAGAAGCCCCGCCCTCACAGGCGGCGGCTAGGGGGACGCGAGTTCATGCGGCTTGTGCTGGCGAAACAAGCATTGAACTTTTGGCCAAAGATGAAAAGGAAACTGTTAAGCAATTATTAGAATATGAATCTATTCTTGTTGGCAAATTTATTGCTGATGGCTGGGAAATTGCTGAACAACTTACTGAGCATCGTTTTTGGGATGAGGCCACAGAATCACGTTGGAGTGGTAAAGCTGATCGGGTTTATTTACTTCAAAAAGATAAGGACAAGATTGCATTAATTGTTGACTTCAAATCTTCACGCTACACCAGTAAGGCAGAGGACAGTCTGCAACTTGCAGCTCTTTCAACTCTTGTAGATAGGCATTACCAAAGCCTGTTAAACGAGGTTCATGTCGCTCTAGTTTTTCCTGACGGATATGACCAAGCTACCTATGATGCTGATGCTCTGGAAACAACAAGCGAGGAGTGCAAGCATTTAGTTGACAGGGTAACAATTACAGAGACACAGAAACGATACCCAAGTCCAGAAGCTTGTAAATGGTGCAACGCTAAAAGCATTTGCCCAGAAACAAGGGGCAATCTAAATGCAGTTGCCCGACAAACCAAAACCCCAGTAGCTCCAAGTGACTTGCCTAGACTGCTTGCAGTTAGTCAGGTTGCTAAAATGATAATTAAAGACATAGAGGAACAAGCAAAAATTCTTTTAAAGTCTGGTGAAAATGTAGAGGGCTGGGAGTTAAAAGAAGGAACCACTCGCAGCAAGATAACAGACACACAAGAGGTCTATCGGAGGGCGGCGGTGCTTGGAATTGATGGGGAAGCATTTGCAAACAGTGTGAGCATTTCCAAAAAGGATTTGGAGGCATTACTTAAAGACGAGCTTGGCTACAAAGGTAAACAAGCTAAGGAACTAATTAACAAACTAACAGAGGGCTGTACTACTGACACGGTTGCAGCCCCATCACTAAAACAAAAGAAAGGAGCAAACTAATGGATAAAGAATACGATAATACAAACAAAGGAACGCTGTTTAATAATAGCTACAAATCAAAACCTAACCAGCCAGATGTTAGGGGGGAACTAAATATTGATGGCAAAGAGTTCAAGTTGTCTGGCTGGATAAGAACGGCTAAAAATTCTGGAGAACAATTCTTCTCGCTCTCAGTTGAGGCGAAGGACGCAGAGCCAGAAGTTAAAGAATCAAATGCTATTGGTTCTTTTGTTAAGACCGAGGAATTAAATACGGCTGACCTTCCGCCTTCGGAGGAGGAGGGAGATGATTTACCGTTTTGAGCAAAAGCATAATTGCAATAGACCCCGGTAAGTCTGGCGGCATCGCTTATCGGCTTGCGGGCGGGGAGATGCATTGCCGCTCTATGCCAGACACGCCGGGAGATATTTTAGATTTTCTGCGAACAGTAAAAGCCATAAACGGGCCAGCTATTGAGTGTTATATGGAATCCTGCGTTAAGTATGCAGGGAAAGCTCAGTCAGGATCGGCCTCTATTGTTTACGGAAGAAATTACGGGTTTATCGAGGGCGTAGTTCAAGCGTTAGGGCTACGCCTTCATTTTGTAAGCCCACAAAAATGGATTAAGGCGTTGGGGCTAGGGACTCGAGGAGGGTCAACTAACACCCAATGGAAGAACAAACTAAAAGCAGAAGCACAAAGGTTATTTCCTTCTGAGAAGGTTACGCTTAAAACTGCTGACGCTTTATTAATATTAGAATATGCAAATGAAAGGAACAAATGACAACAGCTAAAAGAGTTAAGAATTATCACGAAGCCGAGCAGTTTAATCTGCCTTTAAATGATACAAAAAGATTCCCGTACCAATACCCAAATGAGCCGGGATTTAAAAACAAGGATAAGGATGGGCCTAGCCGTAAAGCAGCAAATGAGATTAAAGCTACAGCCCCTACTTTGCGTGAGCGTTGCCTAGCAACAATTAACAAACACCCAATGACAGCCGACGAAGTGGCTACAACTATTGACAAGTCCATCTTGTCAGTACGCCCAAGGGTTGCAGAGTTAGCAGCACTTGGAAAGATTGAGGACACTGGAACACGGCGAACAAATAGCAGCGGCAAACTAGCTACAGTTTGGAGGGCATCAGCATGACTAACGAAATAACAATTAACGCAAAAAGCTTAATATCAGACTCAAACATGGTTGTAATGAACGCCTCAGAAATGGGGTGCTACATTCGCCTTCTATGTCATTGCTGGGATTCTAAAGAATTACCTTCTGATGACCGCAGCCTAGCTAAACTAGCAGGATGCAGCCTTGGAGAGTTTAAAGCGGCTTGGCCTAAGATCAGCGTTCACTTTAATAGAAATGAAGACGGTAATCTTTTTTGCCCTGTCTTATTAGGTCAACGCCTTAAAGCTAACAAGAAGCGGAAGCTTATGAAGAAAGCTGCTGATGCACGTTGGAGCCAAGAGAGGAGGAAGAAACAAGCTGCATGAGTAAGGCTCCAGCATTTATGTTTTATGCTGGCGATTACTTAGCCAGTTCGCGAGTGCAACTTATGACACTCGAAGAAGAAGGGGCTTATATTAGACTTCTCTGCCATTGCTGGAACGCTGGCAGCATCCCTAAGGAACCCGAACAGATTGCCAGACTCATTGGCAAGGGTGCTTCAACCACCCTTGCAACCAATGTGTCAACCATGTTCATTCCAAAGGGCAAGGTGCTTGTCCATGATCGACTTGAACAATACAGAGAGGAGCGGCAAAAATGGATTGAGAAGTCCAGAGAGGGAGGACGCAAGTCGGCAGAAATGCGTAAATTGCTAAAGAAAACACAAAACAACTCTGATAATCCTACAGCCAAGGGTGGTTCAAGGGTGGTTGACGATTGCTTGCAACCAAATGGCAACACTTCTTCTTCTACTTCTTCTTCTAATAGTTTAAATAACATAGGGGAGATTCCATCTAAGCAAGAGGTTTTAAATTATGCTGTTCAGATTGGGCTTGTTGAATGGAGAGCAGAGGATTGGTGGCTTGATATGGAAGCAAAGGGGTGGAAAAGCAAAGGGGATGAGGTTGTTAACTGGCAAGCGTTTCTTACCAGAGTGAAAACTTGGTGGGAAGCGGATGGTAAACCAATGGAGAGAACCAGAAACAATAAGGCAAAGGATAACTCCAAACCCTCAATGCCGTTATGGAAACGTATTGAGGTAATTAGGCAGGAAATGGAAACTCATGCAGGAAATTCTGAAAGCACTTACTACCAGCAAGGAAACCCGCAAGCTAAGGAAGAGTTTAGAAAACTAAAAATAACCTTAAAAGCCTTATTAAATGAAGAAAAGCAGGAAGCCATGACATAAATTGTTTAAATTATGCCTTATTGCCACTAGGATCGTTTCTAGCAACACTTTATCCATGTTGAATATGATATAATGGAAAAGAAAATAAAACCCTTTAAACAAAGGATTTATCCTTTTAAATGATTGGTAAGTAGGGGGAGGCTGTCAATACGTTTAACAGTTTAAAGTGAAAAACGTAAAACACGATGTCTTTAGAAATCTTAATTAAACCGCTTAAATTTATAGAAGCCATAAGGCGACTTGGGAAAAAGAAACCAATCGCCAAAAAATTAAGCAGTAAACAATGGGCAGCAATGCCTACGGCTATTAGGGAAAGAGCTTATTTCACTAGCAATGTTGAGAGCATGAAGTTTCTCAATAAGTCAAAAAAAATGCTAGTGGACTATTTAGCTGGAGCTAGGGAAATGGTTACGACCCCAGATGGGCGTAGGGTTTCAGCATTAAAGAAAACAAGCAGGGCGGATTTCATTTACGAAATGCAAAAGCTGGCCAAGGAAACTGGACTTGGAAACATATTGCCTCCCGGCACAGATATGAGCAGGGATTTAATTACGCGAATAAAGGATATTGCCAGCGAGTCTAGGCTTAAACTTATTTTTGACACTCAAACCCAACAAGCTCAATCATACGGCTACTACAAGCAAGGGCAAGACCCAGCAATCCTAGACGCTTATCCCGCTCAAAGGTTTATAAGGGCTGAACAGCGGAAAGTTCCAAGACCTTTGCATCAAAGAAACCGCAACGAAGTTAGGCGTAAAGATGATATGGAGTTCTGGCTTCGCATGAATGATCAAAGCATAGGTGGCTTCGGTGTTCCATTTGGGCCTTGGGGTTTTAACAGTGGGATGGATGTTGAGGATGTACGCAGGGATGAGGCTATCCGTATGGGGTTAATAGCTAAAAACGAGCAAGTGCTTCCTCCTGACGATACGTTTAATAAAGATTTAAAAGCTGCCGCAGACGTTGAGGGTGAGTTTTTAGAGAAGTTCATGGACAAGCTTGGCATGGATGCAATTAACGAGGGCAAGTATGTAACGATGGCTGAAAAGATTAGTGATGCTCCAATGCCAGAAGCTTCAGAGGAAGTTGATTTGAAAAAACTTTTTAAAGATGAGTAAAAAAACAGATAAGCAAATCGCTATTGAGTACGTTGCAGTTTCTGAACTGAAGCCGCATCCTAAAAACTACCGAGAGCATCCCGATGACCAGTTGGATCATATTGTTCAATCAATAAAGGATAATGGTCATTATCGGAATGTAGTAATAGCCAAGGACAATATTATCCTAGCAGGGCATGGCGTTGTGAAAGCAAGCAACAAAATGGGCTTAAAAACTATCCCAGTAGTTAGGCTGGATGTCCCGCATACTAATAAAAAAGCTATGAAAGTCCTTACTGGTGATAATGAAATTGCTCATTTAGGAATTGTAGATGATAGATTGTTGTCTGAGTTGCTTAAAGATATTAAAGACTCTGATATAACTGGGCTTCTTGGAACAGGGTACGACGATGCGATGCTCGCTAATCTAGTTATGGTAAGCAGACCCGCTTCAGAAATTGAGGACTTTGATGCAGCGGCTGAATGGGTTGGAATGCCTGAGTATGAGAAAGGGGAAAAGCCATTGCAATTAATAATAAATTTTGCAAATGCAGAGGATAGAGAAAAGTTTGCTAAACTTGTTGGCTCCCCTGTTACTGATAAAACAAAATCAATATGGTTTCCTCACAGAGATAAAGACGATGAATCTTCTTTGCGATTAGAGTCATGATTGAAATTCCTAAATGTAAATTAGTAAAAGGTGGAAATGTTCCCGGTGGTCATCATGTAATATGCAACGGAAGCAAAGCTCCTTTCATTACACCAGTTAAGGAGACAAATTCAATACCATTGCATCATTCAGATATTGTTGTCGACATAGGGGCTTATGTAGGAACCTATGCGATCAGATGTGCTCGTTTTCCAGTCAAAAAAGTAATTGCTTACGAGCCGACACCAGCAACATTTGAAATCCTTAAAAAGGTAAATTTGCCGAATTATGAAATAATCAATGCTGCGGTGGTGGGATATGAAAAGGATTATATTAATTTATCGAATAGAAAGGAACAAAGCATTGCCGTTCCAGCTATTCGATATGAAGAAGCCATTAAGGATGCAACTATCGTAAAAATAGATGTAGAAGGAGCGGAATATTCGTTCAATATAGTGCAACCTCAGTTAAGGGCTATAATTATTGACTTTCATCCCATCCCTAAAAGGCCGTGGATAGCAAAAGCTAAACAAATCATTGCAGAAATCAAAAAAGCAGGATTTGAAACAGTCGTGGAACCTAAATGGGAAAACGGATGGACGCGAGCTGGAAGCTGGATTCGCCCGATGCAATTGCAAGGAGAATGTGAACCCCTTATGCAAGGAAAACAATGTTGTGGATGCGGAGTTCAAATAAACACCAAGACCAAGGGATTGTGTGCAAGTTGTTTTAAGTTATGGAGCAAAGAACACAGAAAAGGATTTGAAACCGCTACTTAAATATCCCATATACGTTATCTCTAAAGGGAGAGCAGATTGCTGTTTGACTGCAAACTTTCTTATAAAAGATAAAACGCCCTTTAAAATAGTAATAGAACCACAAGAAAAGGAAGCTTATACTGCTAAATACGGCGAAGATAGGCTTCTAATTCTTCCGTTTAGCAATTTAGGAAAAGGTTCAATACCAGCTAGAAACTGGGTTTGGGAACATTCCAAAGCTGCTGGACATCAACGACACTGGATTTTAGATGATAATTCAAGATGTACTCGCAGAAGATTTAAAGGCAAACGTATTCCTTGTGATTCAAATATAGCTTTAAAAACTTGTGAGGACTTTACTGACAGATACGAAAATATCGCTATTTCTGGCCTATGTTACACCATGTTTCAAACTCCATACTTAGCTCCATTCACCCTTAATTGTCATGTTTATTCATGCTTATTAATAGATAATAACTTAGAACAAAGATGGAGAGGTCGCTACAATGAAGATACAGACCTTTGTTTGCAAGTTTTAGCCGCTGGGCTTTGTACTGTTTTAATCAATGCTTTTAGTATTGAAAAGATGGTAACAATGAGCATGAAAGGCGGTAATATGGATAAACTTTATAAAGGCGATGGCCGACTGCAAATGGCTAGAAGCTTAGAGCGTGTTTGGCCTAAAGTAGTTGAAACAGACAGAAGATTTCAAAGGCCGCAGCACGTTATTAAAAATGCATGGCGTAATTTTGATACTAAATTAATAAGGAAAAAGGATATTGATTTTAGTAAATTTAAGAAAGTTGATGAATATCAAATGAAACTTAAACAAGTTAAACCAATAAAAAGCAAACGCATTCAGAAGATATTAAACGAAACAAACAGAATCCACTAACACCGAAAAAATGAATAAGTTGCAAACTAATTTAAATAAACCCTCTTACTCTATCCCTCAAGTAGCTAGAATTATCGGTGTTACTCCTTACAGAGTCAGAATAATGGTAAAACTAAAGCAACTTCCCTCTCTTTTAGCAGGAAAACAGGAAATTATTCTGAAACAAGACCTAGAAAATTACCTTCAAAAGAGAAATACTTCTACAAAATTACAGTATCAGCACTAATTAGCATAAATTAACACTTGATACGCCCCCACACTTCAGAGTCAAACTTGTTGCTTCAATGGCAGGAGCTACAACAGGCAAGCGACTCACCTCCCCCACACCAGCCAGTAATGGCAAACATCCCGGCGGTAGACCTAAAATAGTCTTTGACCTAGACCTAGTTGAAAGGCTAGGAGGTTTGAATGCTACACTTGGTGAAATGTCTACTCTTTTGGGCTGTTCGCACGATGTAATTCAGAGGCAATACAAGAATCCAGAGAGTGAGTTTAGCGTTGCCTATGAAAAAGGGAAGGCCAAGCTGAAAACTTCCCTCAAGCGTAAATTGGTTCAACAGGCTTTAGAAAAGGATAATGTAGTAAGCCTAATCTTTGCTCTTAAAAATGTATGTGGCTTTACAGACAGGGCAGATGTAAATGTAGAACACTCTGGCCATTTGATTACTGATGAGAAAACTCTTGTTGGCACTTGGCGGGAAATGCTTGGGGCTCCTAAAGTAGAGAACAACTAAATGGACAAAGAGAAACGAGCAGAAGCTTTATTCAAACTCATGTTGCCATACCAGCAACGATGGGTTTCTGACTCTTCACGTTTCAAGATTTGGCTAAAGTCCAGACAGATAGGCGGGTCACTTGGTTCAGCTTTTGAGGCTGTCGCTAGTTGCATTGATAAACCTAACACAGATTGGGTAGTGCTTTCCGCAGGGCAAAGGCAGTCGGAGGAATGGATGGTCAAGGGCAATCGCGTAGCAAGAGTAGTAACTGAAGCACTAGGGCTAGATAAACCAGACTGCCGCACCAGCGAAGTAAGATTTACAAACGGGTCAAGAATCCTAGCACTACCAGCAAACCCCGACACTGTACGCGGATATTCAGCTAACCTTGTTCTTGATGAGTTTGCTTTTCATGAAAGGCCAGACAGAATTTACGAAGCTATTTATCCTGCAATCTCTAACCCAATGAGGGGAGAGTTGAAGATAAGAATCATAAGCACCCCAGCGGGGCGTAATTCCAAGTTTTACGAGATTTGGAACAAGTCTGAGCAATTAGGCTTTGTCCAACATAAAACAACTATTCATTCAGCAATAGAGGAGGGCTTGCCTATGAATGCAGAGGAGTTAAGGACAGGATTAGACGATCCAGATGCTTGGGCTCAAGAATACGAATGCGAGTTTGTAGACGCTGCCAATGTCTTATTGCCTTACACGTTAATAGACGAATGCGTGAGCGATGAGGCAACTATTGATTATGATGACCAGCAAAGTAGGGCAGTTCGCTACGTTGGCATTGATATAGGGCGGAAACATGACTTAACGGTTTGTTGGACTTTGGAAAAGGTTGGGGATGTTCTTTGGACTAGGGAAGTTCTAGCACTTAAAGACACTCCTTACCATTTGCAGGAGGAGCTTTTGTCTGACCGAATCAATAAGGCTTCTTATGCTGCGATTGACTCAACTGGAATAGGCAACGCATTAAGCGAATCTTTAGCTAGTCGATTTGACTACAAACTAGAGCAATGCACTTTCACGCAGGGCTTTAAGGCAAAGATATTCCCCGGTTTGCGGAGAGCCTTTCAAGAAAGGGCTGTTCGTGTTCCAAGGGATCATGCAATTAGGGAAGATTTACACTCAGTGAATGAAGTAACTACGCCGGGAGGAAATAAACAGTACAGAGCATTACGCAGAGCAGACGGTCACGCCGATAGGTGTACCGCTTTAGCATTGGCTAACTATGCTGCGGTGCTAAATCAAGGAGCCGGGGCCATCCAAGAGACTGATAACATCATGCTTGGCAGGGCCAGACTAGCAGGATTAAGGCCAACATTAGTATGATAGCTGAATTAAGAAACCGTTTAGGGAATGTGTTCAGTGCCAAAAAGGGGCCGAACGGAACATCCATAAGCAAGAGGGTCATCGCTCCGAGTACGCGAGATCGGATGGACAGCAATTCGCTGGGCAGTAAACAAAGCCCCGCAAATGTAATTGCTATCCTTCGTGCCGCCTTAAACGGGGATATTCGCCAGCAATACCAAGTCTATGAGTTAATGGAGGATTCATGGGCTAGGCTTTCCAAGAACTTGCACGAATTAAAGAGTGCAGCCGCAGGAGCAACTTATACAGTAATGCCGTTCACTGAGCGGGGAGAGAAGCCAACGGACTCAGCACAAGAAAAGGCTGACTTTGTTCAGTATGCAGTTGATAACTGGATAGGCAATCCGATTGAAGGAACTAATGGCTTCCGCAATGCGATATATGATTTATGCGATGGAGTGGGCAAAGGCTTCTCCGTTCAAGAGATACTTTGGGAGATGACCCCAGAAGGGATATGTCCTAAGTCATCTTACTTTTGTCATCCCCGCTATTATTCGTTTCCGTACAACCAGCCCGACTTAATGCTTTCCCCTAATGCCGATGGGATTTACGAGGAATTTCCAAAAAATAAGTTCTTAATTGGCATATACAAAAACCGATCTGGCAACTCAATGGGCTATGGATTGCTTAGGCAATTAGCTTACTGGTGGAGTGGCCAAAACTATTGCCGGGATTGGTTACTCAATTTTGCTCAAGTATTTGGGCAACCCCTACGCTGGGCGACATACGACCCCGGTGCAGCAGCCAACATCAAGAATGATATTGCAGATATGCTAGAGAACATGGGTGCGGCTTCATGGGGGGCTTTTCCGGCTGGGACACAAGTAGAGTTTAAAGAAGCTGCTAAAGCAGGAGCAGACAATCCGCAAAGCTATTTTATCAATTTAGCTGATAAACTTTGTGATATTACAATTCTTGGCCAAACCCTAACAACAGATGTAGGAGACTCAGGGAGCAGAGCTTTGGGAGAAGTCCACGAAGATGTTCACCGTACACGCTTGCAAGATATATGTGAATGGACGGCTGACGTTCTTAATGAGCAGCTAGTTAGGGCAATCTGTGAATTGAATTATGGCAACTGTTACGAGATGCCTACACTTGTCCCAGACTTAGCAGGGCCAAGCGATCCAGTTTTAGAAGCACAAAGGGATCAGATACTTTTAGGCAGCGGGATTGATATGCCACGCGAATGGTTCTACGACAGGCATGATGTTCCTATCCCTCAAAGTGGGGAGGAGATTATTACCCCGCCAGAGCCTAGCCCAATGCAGCCCCCAATGTTTTCAAAGGACGGCTCAGTAGTTGAGGCGGCAGAACGAGCAGAGCCGGGGCCAAGGGACAAGTTGCTTAATAATGTTATGGAAGACATTACTGGAGTTAGTGAGCAATGGCTTGCCCCAGTTAAACCCGCTTTCGTTCAGTTAGTTAGCAAAGCATTAGACGATAACGTGTCTGATGAAGATTTTGAAAGAGCAATCACAAAGGCAGCGAACACCATGCCAGAGCTATTCGATAAGCTAGACACTAAAGTCTTGCAGGATGCAATGGAACGCAACATGGGAGCCGCAATGGTAAACGGAGCAGTAAAACGATATGAAGCTTCTCCTTTGCCAGAAATGGAGAAAGCAGAGAAATGATTGCAGCCAAGGTAGAACTTCCTTCTGGTATTGATCGCATGAGGTTCAGCGAGAAGGAGCTTGATGACGTTCTTAAAGTAGGAGCTAGGGGTGTTTCTGAATATTTAAGAAAGTTTTACCGTGAAAAAGATGCAACGGAGCCTAACAAGTTAAACCCAAGCAGGAGAACGCACTTTTGGAACAGGCGTATCGGGGGAAGTGTGAACAATCCAGTAAGTGAAGGCTATGGAAAGGTTGCTGTAGTTATAGCAAGCCCAATTCTTCCGCATAAAGTTAAGGGAGGGACAATAACTGCAAAAAGGGCTCAATACTTAACAATTCCGATTCACCCCGAAGCTTACGACAGATCAGCAAGAAGGTTTGATGACTTATTTGTTATCAAGTCAAAGAAAGGCAATTTGCTTTTAGTTAAGCCAGACAAGTCTAGCGGCTCTGTGCCTCGGTTAAAGTTTAATGCCAAGAAGGAAGCAAAGAGAAAGCTGCCAAAGACTGAGAGGCCAAAAAGGGAAAACAAACCACTAGGGCTAAAGGTTCCAGAAAGGGAAACACCTACAATGCAAGAGGAGTCGGGTTTTACTCCGTATTATTTACTCAAGAAGTCAGTAACCCAGAAGCCTTGGCCAAACAGCATCCCAACAGAGCAGCAAATTACAGATGTTTTTAATGAAGGGGTAAGTTATTGGGCTGGGGAGCTAGAGGAAAGGAGGGCAGCGTAATGCCTTTACCAACCCCAAACGGAGAACCAAAAGAAGAATTTATTTCAAGCTGCATGATTAACGAGACAATGAAATCAGAATTTCCAGATGAAAAACAGAGGTATGCAGTATGCCTTAATTCTTACGAAGCAAAGAATCGAGCCTACAATACTGAGGACATAATACACGCTATTAGCTCCCAGATACTTGGTGATGATTTGCCCGAAGACATTCAATACCTCCCGCCGGGAGAGCATGACATTACTGCTACTAAGAACAATAAGCCCGCAGAACTAACTTTAACAGTAACAGCCCAAACCGCCGAAAAGCTCCAAAAGTCTTTTGACAAGATTACCGCAGGAGATCGTGAGCAAATCTTTATCGACTTTAACCATGACGATAAGGAAGCAAGCGGATGGGTTACTGGATTTTATTGGGCAGGAGATGACCCCGAACAGGGAGGAGTTCGTGCCAAGGTAGAATGGACAAGCCAAGGCAAACAAGCTTTGGAAGGTAGAAACTACCGTAAATTTTCCCCAACCTTTACCTTGAATGCCAAGGGAGAGATTGACGGAACGACTTTAAATGCGGGTGGTCTTGTTAATCGGCCAGCATTTAAAGACATAACCCCGATAGTCGCCTCGGAAGGTGATTATCACAAAACTGAAAGTCAAATGACCGAAGAAGATAAAGAAAAGAAACCGATAGCCTCGCAGGAAGAAGAACCCAAGAAAAAGGAGGAAACTACCGCGACGGATAAGCTGGCCGAAAAGGACGAAGAAATTAAATCCCTAAAGGCCAAGGTCAAGGCTCTTGAAGATGAGAAGAAAAAGGAGCAAGAAGTTGCTGCTCAATCTTCAGTTGACAAGGCCGTAGAGGACGGACGCATAGCTCCAAAGGACGAGAAGGTAAAAGCAAAGTGGGTATCTATTTTGCAGAATGACCCTTCCGCTGTCATGGCGTTAAATGCTTTACCCGTAAATCCCGCCTTTCAACGTGTGGTGCAAGCCAAACGTGAAGAAGGTGGATCAATCGTACCAAACAGCGATGCCCAAATGAGGGCCGCTAAAGAATACCAAGCCAGAAATGGTAATTGTTCATTTGAGCAAGCTTGGGAAGCTACACGTTACGATAACCCGCAACTGTTTAATTAAACAAATAATAATAGGATAAGAAAATGGCAGGATCATTAACAAGAGATACAGCAATTTTTGCACTCACTCCCGCTGCTGACCAAACTGGTAAAGAAGGTTACGCAGTTAAGATTGTTGCAGGAGAAGCCGCTATCTCAACAGCACATGATGGAAACTTCGGTGTAATTCTCGATGGAGAAACCACCGCAGGGAAAAGCACGATTGCTTCTATGGCAGGAGCAAGCGGAACGGTTAAGGTTAAACTGAGTGGCACTGTAGCCCTCGGTGGAAAACTTATGGTACACACTGACGGAACTTGGAAGGCTCACACTAGCACTAACAACGTTTCCGGCATGGCAATGGAAGCAGGAGTAGCAGACGAGCTTATAGAAGCCGCTTTAGTTGCTGGTTATTCTAACGTCTAACACTATTAAACTAGGAGAATAAAACATAATGGGACTAAGAGCAGAAGCATCAGTCAATCCAACCCTCACCAATTATGCGAGTGGGGTTTTGAATGACTTGCAATCAGCAACAGCCGATTTCCTTGCACCACAAGTACAAGTGCCAGCGACAATCGGACAATACAAGGCATACGACAACAAGAACGCCTTTCAGACACATGACACCTCTCGCGGAGTCGGTGGCCCTGCAAGACGTATCTTTATGGATGTATCAGAACCAACCTACAATTGCTTGCCGCAAGCGTTGGAAATCACAATAGATGATTCCGAGCGTGATGCAGCGGGTACATTGAACCCGTTGGATTTGGAACAAGCCAAGGTCAAAACCCTTGTGCAAAGCAGCGTCCTCTCTCATGAGAAGCACGTTATCACTACAGTAAATGCAGCCGTATCTGCCACAGGCGGAGTCGGAGTCTGGTCAAATGACGCCAACGATCCAGTTGACGAAATTGACGCACAGATTGAGGCGATAGCTAAAGACACTGGCCAGCTTCCAAATGCCATTCTTATGGGAATGACAGCTTGGAGAAGGTTTCGTCAAAACGCTAAAGTGGTTGCCAAGCAACCGGGTGCAGCACTCATTGGGTTAAACCAAGGGCAAGCCTCCGCAATGCTTATCAATCCATCTACTGAGATACGTTTGTCAACAATGGCTTACGACACTACTAAACAAGGTAAGACTCGCAGCAATTCATTCGTGAATGGCGATGACGTTTATATCTTTGTGCGTAGTGCAACTCCAACAATCTACGATCCATCAGCACTAAAAACATTTGCTGGTGGCCGTGGCGGAGTCACAGCAGTTCGCGAGTATCGTGATGAGAGCAGCCGATCAGATGTTTACGCAGTTGATTGGAGCAGAGATGTCAAAGTAACATCTTCAATTAGTATTAAACGAATTACTACTAGCTAATTCGTACAACCCAAGGGGGGACGGCGGTTCTTTCCGTGTGTCCGCCGCCCCTCCTACTTTTAAACACAAGGAAAAGAATTTTAAGAAGGAAATAGAACAATGGGAAATCCACTCTGGTGCAATAACGTAGTCCCCACAGGGGCAGGAACGGGTCGAGTAAGTCAAACAGGCGAGCAAGCAATTAGCTCAAATCTTAGCCGTTCATCAATAACTTTTCAGAATTTAGGCACAGACGAAATTTATGTTCGTCTTGATGCAACTACACCAACCTCATCAAATGCACATTACATTCTAGCGGCTCCAGCTTCTAGTCTTGGTGGCGATGGAGGGTTTTTAAAGGTGGACGGTTACACGGGGGCAATGAAAGTACACGCTGGAGGTAGCACCTTCACCGTTCAAATCGTGGAATACCAGACAACATGAGTGCAACTTTAGTAACACCAAAAACCGCTTCTGGCGGCGAAATAATTCGGGAGTTAATTAATAGCTCTGACGGACAAGGATTGGCCTTTGATGGTGTTAGCTCACACATATCGTTAGCTAGCAGTGCTGGAGCAAAATTTGGTACAAGTGATTTCTCACTTGAATTTATTTTAAATCAAACAAAAGAAAGTACTGACGAAACGTATTATTTTACAGCTCCATACACTGGAGACAATCGAATGGGGTTTTGGTACGATAAAACCAATACCACGCTTAAAATATATTTTCGTGCTACGTCAAATACTCACTATGCTTTTGATTACGATATAGCCGCAGACTTTGGTACTCCCACACATTTTGTAGTCACGGCTGACAGAGACGGTAACGCTACGCTTTATAAGAATGGGAATAGTGTCGGCTCAGTTGATATTAGCGGATCAAGTGCAGTTAATATCGGAGACAGCAATGCTAATCCGTTTTACATTTCCGCCAATGCAGCAAGCACCGCAATAATCGGTTCTCTCTACAGATTTAGGACTTGGAATAAAGCACTCACACAAGCAGAAGTAGATAATGCTTACCAACGTGCTGATGTTGATTTTGCTGACCAGTATGGGAGTCAGACAGAGTTGAGCACAAACTCATATACTAATTCTGGCTTTGCAGGTTTTAGTGGGTCTGCAACTGGATTTACCGCATCAGGGTCGGCAAGCGGAAACAACGCTTGGAAGAATCAATCTTTCACCGATGGCAAGAAATATCGAATGAAGTTCACTGTCACAGATGGTGAATCGGCAAACTTAGAAATAGCTTTTCGATCAAGCACAGGAGGCAGTGGTTCAAACACTGGGACTATTGTTAGTTCAACTAAAGGCAACATAAGCGGCAACTTTCTCCAGTTCACAGAAACAGGAGCTTACGAGGTGATTTTAAGCGACCTCGGTTCTGCTCAGTCAATTCGCATTTATGCTGGCGGTGACGTTGGGGCTGTCAATATTAGCGGCTTTGGTATCGTTCAAATAGGAGCAGTTACAGACTACGACCTCGCATTTGCTAATCCTTCGCAGTCGCTAATGGTGCAGGACAGAGCAGGAGCCGCAGATGGAACTGCTTCAGCAAGCGGAGTTTCACAGACGCAGAAGATTGTTCAGTTGAATGCAACGGCAATTTCAGTTTCTAACGCAACCGCTCGCACTCCAAGTGACGGGGCTATTGTTGCCGACAGTTTAGGTATAGGAACAGTAAGCTCATTTACCGACTCGCAAGCTGCAATCGTCGGCGGTGATAATGTCGGCTTGGCCTTGCAGTCGACCCACTCGGGGAAAACAAGCCGAGTTAGGTTTTTCGATAATGCTGGAAATCAAGACGCAACGATTGGCTTTGATAACAGTACCTCGAACTTGTTTATGGGTACTGGGACAAATGCTCATTTGCAGATTGATTCGTCTGGGAATGTGACTCAGGTGTCAGTTAATTCGGGCGGGGATGTGACAGCATTTCAGCTACGAAACGGAGCAGCAGCAACCTCAACAAGTACATCGCTAAGATTTGTAAATTCAACAGTTGCGACAGCCACACACGGAGGTGCTGAACTAACCTCTATACGAAATGCAAACGATGGAGGTTCTTTAGTTTTCAAAACTGCGGCAGACACTTCGACTACATTAACAGAACGAATGCGGATTGATTCGGCTGGGAAAGTTGAAATCTTGTCAAACGGAGCGAGCAATAACCCCGCGAGTCTGAGCTTGTGGGCAAAAGACACTTCAATTGCCGGAGGCGATGAAATAGGAACATTGCTTGGTCAAGGTTCAGACAATGCAGCTTCTCCGCCTCTAACTGGCGCGAAGATTAATTTCACGGCAGACCACGCTTGGGACGGCGGAACGGCTAATTATCAGTCGACAAGAATTGATTTCTTCACTCAAGACAACTCTGGGACAGACACACTGACTGACCCAAGAATGACGATTGGTTCAACGGGGAATGTTGGAGCGGGAAATACAGCACCGAACGGTGCGATGGAAGTTAGTCGCGGAGGTGCGAGTACAGAGTCAATTATTTCAACTTGGTCTGCCGCAGACGTTCACCACAGTGAACTATCTTTCAAGAAAAGTGGCAGCTCAACAGTTAACACCAAAGCAGTTACCGCAAGCGGCGAGCCTTTGGGGGCAATCAACTCTTACGGAGTTGACACGAACTCAGACCAACGCCGAGCTGCACGGATTGAATTTAATCAAGCGGCGGCGGCAACTGGTTCTAAAGTAGCTGGCAACATGGTATTTAAGACAAGCAGCACTTCTGCGAATGATGTTACCGCATTGACGATTGATTCAGATGGAGCCTCGACTTTCACCGGAACAGTAGTCACGCCACGATTGGGCGTGGTCAGCTCAAACGCGGGTTATGAGCTTTACAATAACGCGAACACATACCTAAACGGGACGACCACGTTGAACGGTTTAGTGACCTGTAATAGCGGAATAGCGTTTCAATCTGCGACTGGAGGAACAGGAACAGGCACGGGTTACACACTTGATAAATACGAGATTGGCACATTTACCGGGTCGTTAACAGCAGCAACACCTCCAACGAGTGTCCCCACTGCAACGGGCAATTATACTCGAATTGGAAATCTAGTACACATTCAAATAAGATTTGCTAACGTAGACACTAGCGGTGCATCTGGAGGGATGGAAGTGACGGGTTTGCCGTTTACGAGTGCAAATACAAATGACTCTAACGTGGCTAACACGATTAACGGACAATTTTATAATCTTCCGTGGTTGCCATCTAATCCGACAATTAGCAGAAATGCAAATAAAGTAATTTTTGTTTCACAAAATGACGGGGGAGCTTGGAGTTCGTACAACATATCGGCTAACAGCGGCGTGTATTTACATATTGCCGGAACTTATGTCGTTTAATAAAAATTTTTTAAAATGAGTTTAGAAAAACAAACAGTAATAGGAGAGATGACAGTAGGCCAACTATGCGACATCTCAGTACGCACAGACACAGTTATCACTGACGACGGTGACGAGGTCAGTAGGTCATTTCATAGGCACGTTGTCACTCCCGGCTCTGATGTTTCTGGAGAAGCTGAATCAGTGCAAGCGACAGCAAATGCACTTTGGACAGACGAAGTGATTGCTGCTTGGGAGGCCGCACAACCGACTCCAGAGCCAATTGAGGAACCGTCTGAGGATTCTGAATAAGAATGCCGGATATTGGAGACAATACGAATGTAGGAATTAATCTAAAATGGTTAATTCAAATCGTAGTTGTCTCAGCCGTAGCTGTTTGGGGCTATTTTGGCTTAACGTCAAGGCTGTCCCAAGCTGAGATTGATATATTGAGAATGAAAGACTCAGTCGAGATGAACAGCAATTTTAGGGTAAACTGGCCTCTAGGTAATCTAGGGGCTTTGCCTGACGATTCTGAGCAGAACATGAGGCTAAGATATATCGAACGCGACCTCGGAGTATTGGAGGGACACGTTGACACTTTAAGGATTCTGAACAGTAAAACTAAATCAGAGGAGGTACATGGCGGCTGAACCACTCCAGAAATTCTTTGACAATCTTTACACGGCTTTAGTGCAAGCCCAAACCTCGGTTGAGGAGTCGGCTTCCCAGCGAATAAGGGATAATTACTTCGATGAGGACGGTAAGCCTAAAGTGGTCAAATTAAATCTAGGAGGGAAAACAGTAGAAGCTCCATTATTTACATTAGTTCCGCACAACTCATTAAAGATTGAAGAATGCGAAATTGATTTAGAGCTAAATCTAGGCCAAGATGGGAAAGAATGTTTAGGATGTTTAGGGAAACTGAGAAAAGCTAAAATGGCTAATATAAGAATAAAATTTTCCAGCACTGACCAAGCCGAAGGGCTGGCTCGGGTTGGGGATTCGTTAATCAAATTAATACCAACAACTTAGAACAATGGCAGCAGATAGTGACCAACTCGCAGATTATAATAATCTCCCCATAAAGGATTTAATTTTGACTCCAATTTTAGCCGCTTCTGATGGCGGTTTGGATTTGGCCAAGTCAACGATGAATTTTATTGATAAAGTTTGCTTTGACGAAGACGGGAATACCCGAAACCTAGAGGTCGAAGTGGAACGAATGACTAAGGGAGACGATGATAAGCTGACTCCTGTTAAGCAGAAAATTAAAGTTCCATTGCTGTCTGTTCTTCAGATTCCAAACGTAGGAATTACTGACGTAGATGTCACCTTTGACATGGAGATTTCCTCCCACACAGAGAATAATTCATCTACAGAAGATACTAAAACAGACGAATCAAAGACAAGTGCTTCGGCTTCGGCTTCTGGCAAGTTTTGGGGAGTAGGATTTAGCGTTTCGGGTTCGCACGAAACAACTGCAACTGGCTCAGTTACAACAAGCAACTCACAGCAACGCAGTACAGACTTTAGCAGTCGCTACAGTATAAATTGTAAAGCTGCTAATTTAGGCAACGCCGAGGGAATGTCTAGGCTGACTCAGATGCTTGCCCAACAGATGGACGTTGTAGATACTTCGTCCTCAGATTCATCAAGTAAATAAATAAAATGAGTACTCAAATTATTGAAATTAACACGATACCTAATGCTCAGTCTTTAAACGTGAGCAAGGTAGTCATTACTTTAAATTCTGCATCCATGTTTTCGATGCAATTTCTAGTGAACGGCTTCGGGAAATATAACGACCCCGAAGGTAATGAGACATGGTCGCCAAATCCTTTAGTGAATACGCTCCTAAACATTTCTGGCGAATCTTGGAATAACTGGGGTTCAGATGTGGACGATGCCACCTATATTGGTGATTTAGCCCTCGCTCAACTTGGCTTGACTCGCGACCCCAATGCCCCCGTAGAAGTCGAAGAAGTAGCCCCAGCGGCCCCAGAAGAAGCTCCAGAGGAGGAAGCCCCGGCGGA
>VTLG01002712.1_pt1 | contig 20090 bp, 34 predicted proteins | sample 4694571 | NCBI WGS metagenome assembly VTLG01 (sample SAMN12604809, study PRJNA352737) | marine metagenome | biome: ENVO:00000447; feature: ENVO:00000209|ENVO:00000569|ENVO:01000036; material: ENVO:00002151; isolation source: viral sequences binned using virsorter ... | reverse complement strand
TATTAAAGGAACTAGAGCCTCTTTTAGATAGTACTAAACATCCGTGGATCACTCATAAATTACAACAGGTATTAGAACAGGCTAATCTGGGTGGGATATGGAACGAACTTACAAAGCCAGATTCCGACAGTGATGGTGAGACTGCTGCGATCAGAAAGATACTTCAAAGTGTTGCAGGGGGCGAGACTATTAACCTGACTTCAGGTATACAAGCAGCGATTGCTGCTGCTGGGGGTGTGACGAGCAACGCCACTCCAGATAATACAGTGCTTCCTCCAAATGAAATGTATAAACAATATGCACTGGCTTTGGCTAGTACTGATCTTTTATCAGATGTTCTAGAGGTTCCAACTTTTACACTACCTAACCAACCGTATCCTGAACCAGTGATACATACAATAGCCTATGAAGCAGCTTGGTTGATGAAAACAGCAAACAATGGAGCCTCTTCCTTTACGGATGGACGAGCAGGTATAGAAACAAGATACACACAGCCTGAGTTCTATGAGCTTGTAGCTAACTATATGGATAAAACCTCCGGTAAAACAAAAGAAGGTAGTCTAAGTTTTGGATTACTAGGTACGGCTCTTAATAAATACTATATACAGAATAATTATGCTGCCTCTGTAAAAGAAAACTTGCGTAATCATATGTTAGCTCGTTCATGGCAAGGAGCATCTCTACTAGACCTAGTAGATGTTAATGTTGACGGGCTAGAAGAATTTGGGAATGTGGAAATAACAGTAAAACCAGATGCTGCTGAAATCCTAGCTTCTTTTGATACAAGGATCGGGAAAGCAGGAGACTACAGTGAAACAGGAGAATCATTAGAGGGTGTACCACTAGAGGGTCGGGGATTGTACTTTATTAACATACCTGAAGAGGTATACTATATGCAAGATCGCCTTACTGGTATCTTACCTGCTCTCAGTCCCACTAAAGATACTGTAGGTGAGATGAGTCAAAGGAATTTAGAAGCTGCGCGAGAAATTTATGGGGAAGAGCAGGTTGGAAAAATTCCTCCGCTATCAGAAGCTGATTACAGTCTTATGATAGAGCGTTTAGAACTGGTTGCTCCTATGCTCGCAGAAAAACTAACAACTTGGGCTAAACTAGATGCTCTTAAGTGGATGTTGAGCAATGATTCTGGAGGAGCAAGAGTAAATCCCCTTGAAGTTTTGGCTGGTAACCCAGACCCTGCACTAAGAATGGTTCTTGGAGCATCTAAGTAGTGGAACTAATACAAACAGTTCAAGATTATTTGCATCAAGCGGTGATAGATTTGGAGCTAAATAGAAAACGGGGGATAGCTGTAGCTAAAACCCGTAACCTTCTACATGAAGAAGCAAATCTTGCAAGAGATAACCCAGAAGCTTTTATAGAATTAGTAAATGAGACAGGTTTCTTTGATGAAGAATTAAACGTACAGGGACAACGACAATATCAAAACGATCCTAGACTTAGGCGAGTCGCTCAAATAAAAAGTAACATTGTTATCCGAGATAAAGTGTTAGCTAGTATGGAAGACGCTCAACAAAGTACAGCAGCCCTCCGTTCAGATATGCCAGAACCAGAGGCACCCTCTCTTCCAGTAGAGGTAACAAGAGATTCTTGGTTTGACCAATGGGTAGGTAGGTTTGAGGGTACTGAGACAACAATAAATGAGAAAGGGGTAGTAACTCGTCCCTACGGGATTGAGGAGCAGTGGCATGGTGAGCTAATATCTGATTGGCACACAGACAGCGACATACCACTAGATAGAGAACTTACTCCTGATGAGGATAAAAGACTCGCCAAATTTATTTGGAACGAGAAACATAAGGTGTTATTAAAGCCGGATGATCAGAACTCAAAGAAAGTAGAAGTAAGGGAAAGGCATAAAAACTATGCTAAACTGTCACAACTTGGTCAGTCTATAATTCTAGATACCTACTGGCATGGTAATGATAAGTATCCAAAGCTGACTAAGGCACTACTAGCTTGGGAAAACGATAAGGATAATGATAAATTAAGGGATGCTGTTTTTGCCCAAATACGAAGAGTAAAGAAACCAAAAGGGGTCGATACACCTAGCACTACATTTGATAATCGAGCAGCTCGGAATATATTTACATATAAAGAACTAGCAGATTGGCAAAATCAAGACCATGTAGAGAGGATAAAAAGGCATCTAAAGCTCTTGGAGTTTGAAGGTGGGGCAAAGCCTAAAGGCGTATATTTAGATATGTTCAAATGGGATAAAGAAGATGCCAAGCTTCGGGGCGAATAGTCTTAAGCACAGGAATACTTGTCACCCTGATCTACAAGCCATATTAGATAGAGCTATTAAGAAGTATGACTTCTCAGTTATATGGGGACACCGTAACAAACAACAACAGAATCAGGCTTGCGCTGACGGATACAGCGAATTAGAGTGGCCTCATTCTAAGCACAATAAATATCCATCTATGGCATTTGATGTTATACCCTACCCAAATGGGTTTAGCAGTTCAGATGCAGAGTTCTACAAGATGGCAACCTACATACTAGCAGCGGCTAGTGATCTTCAGATACCATTACGATGGGGAGGACATTGGGAAAGTTTTAAGGATATGGCTCACTTCGAGCTAAGGAGTTAAGGATGCATTGGGATAAACACATACTACAGATTGCTGCTATTATCTTCCTAGCTGGCGGGGGATGGATGACCCTATCTCAAGTGCAAGCAGTAGCAGAAGAAAATAAAGCAAAGATAGAATTAGAGAGTGCTCGATCTCAAGAGATCGAAAAGAAATTAGTTAGGATAGAAACGAAACAAGAATTAATTGCAGAAGATGTAGATGATGTCCAAGATAAACTGGACACTATTTTAGAAGCGATAAGAGAGAGACACGGAGAATAACATGACAGGATTTTTAGGTTTTGTAGCTTTCGTAGGTTTTGTAGCTTGCGTTATATATTTTTATAATCGAAGCAGAAAGAAAAAGAAAGGCGAGAGATTTATTCTCTGATCTAAATGTTTTCTTCAATACTGACCGCCCTTCTTTCTAAGGCGTTACCTGCTGCTGCTGATTTCTTTATGGCTAAAGAACAGTTGAAGCAAGAGGTAAAGCTGGAAGAACTCAGAGGTAAGAGAGCATGGGAACGGGCGATGACCCAGAGAGCAGAGGCTAGTGAAGGACGCGACCACGAGTGGGAGTTGGCTAGGCTAGCCGATTCGCGTAATAGCTGGAAGGATGAATGGGTACTGATCCTATTATCAATACCCCTTATACTGGTCTTCATCCCAAGCGCACAAGAGTATGTGCTTAATGGCTTTGGTGTATTAGCGCAGACTCCTGAGTGGTATCAGTGGATGATCGGTGTCATCTTTACTGCTATCTATGGAGTGCGCATATGGAGGCGTAAGTAGAAACCTATGTTGTATCCTTACCTCCCTTCCGTTTGTCCTTAGCAAAGCTTTTAATAGGCTTTGTACTGTAGTCCCTGAAGGTATCTAGATAATCATACGGGTCTTTAGCTAGACCAGACTTGAACGTAGAGGGTATCCTCTTAGTAAAGCCAGAGCCACAACAAGGACAAGTAGCCACAGGCACACCTACTTGTGGTATTGTATCCTCGAATACATGTAAGCACTCGTCACACTTAACATCAATAACAATTCCCATTATACCCCCTATAATTCACACGCACCACCAGCACAAGCCAACTCTTGGCTACTGGTGGTTTCGTCGTGTTCTTCTTTTATGTCCCAATCTATTTCAGATGGGAACTTCTTCATTAGTTTATTGTACTGCTTCTTAGTTATCTTTTCATAAGGAGCCTGTCTGTATGTATGGTCATCTACAGGGAAGAAACTTATACCACTGATGTGGTCAAAGTTCTTGTACACCCACGCCCCTACCACCAACCACTCATCCTCTTTCACATAAATAGAAACACTGGGCTTGTGTTCACAGTAGTACTTGTTGAATAGCTTCCAGTGTTCTAGTTGTGTCAGTGCATTAAGGTCACTGATACATACTGCTAGTTCTGGTGAAGCAATAGGGAAATCAAATACCCATTGTAACTCATTAGTTACGTCTGTTTCATGGGGGATACCGGCTTGGATAAGAGCCTCACTGATAGGATCGGCTTTGGATTGTCTAACTCTCCGAATATAATATGGTGCATATCTAGGATGTATCCCACTGGCTGATCCCGTAAGTTGGCTAACTGTTCCAGATGGCTTAACACAAGTAATTGCAGCCGAAGGTTGTACTCCAAGGTTTTTAGCCCACGTTTTATTGGCATGTATAGCTTCATTGCGTAGCTCCTTAAGTTTGTTTGCTAACAAATCAGGGGCTTTACACCCTTTCCATCTATGCGCTGATAAGATATAGTTGTCCATGATACCTGTTAAGGACACACCTAGTAAGCGTTCTTCTTCGCAATTGCTTTTCCATTTAGCAGATAAATATCTAAAGTTAGTTAATGTAGATTGAAATGTACCGAGGATAGTAGCCAGTTTAATCTTATATTTAAGATCAGCTATACTATCATCAGCTCGTGCTATGACTTCTGTGAGATTACAGAACTGTCTTGGTCTTAGAATTATTTCGGAACACGGATTAGTTCCCCATCCGTGACCGCTTTCTCTACGAGCTGGCAGTTCCCTGTTACATGCATCTCTGGAAAAGATGCCTCGCTCTCCTGACTTACTTTCATAGAGGGCTGTCCATTCTTTAAGGAACACTCCAGTGTCAGGCTGCTCCGTGTAACATACCGAGTTGTTAGATAGTGATCGCTGTTGGTTAGCGTAATACCAAGTTCCAGACTTTGCTGTTCTAAGTCGTTCACTCTGGAGATTAGATAGACTAAGCAGAGCAGAACGACGAACACCGCCACAGACAACACTTTCTGCAATTTTACAAACGACATCATGGCATTCGATATCATGAAGTTTTCTCCCTTTAGCACCCTTAAACACATTAATAATAAAAGTAAACAGTTCTTCCAATGGCTCTGGGCCACTAGCTCTACCACCAAATATTTTCAGGGGTGCTCCTGCTGGTCGTATTCGTGAGTAGTCTATGTCTGGTACTTGTCCATCATACAGTAAAGAGATGAGCTTACGTAAGGCAGAAGCCCAACCAATCTTGGAATCTGCTACATGTATAGTAGCATCAGCATCGTGGAACTCATCAGGTATATCAGGTAAACTGGAAACGTATTCACGTTCAACACTAAACCCTACACCTGTACCACACAACAAGACGTACATAATCTCATCAAAGACTTTACGGTTATCTATCGGTACATAAGCACAGTTATATCCAGCTACGTGATCTCTTTCTAATGCTGGCCCTGCCGTCATCAATGCCCTCATGCTTGGCATGATCTCATGGTTAAGAATAGCATTGCGCAATTCATTATATAACCTAGTACTTAATTCGTAGTCATTATTTTCTTTCAAGTGCTCCCGCATGAAATCCATATAGCGGGTCACAGTTTCTTCCCATGTCTCCCGCCTTTGCTTGTCAGGCAGGTATCTAGCATAGCGTGACTTGTGTATAAATTGTTCGTATATGTCACTCACTATCAAACTCCTCATGTAAATGTTGTCTTACCTTCTCAGGGAAGGCTTGTATTAATTCCTCGGTAGTTACATGTAACACATCTACCACATAATCTGGATCAGATTCTATTAAAGTACCTAGTCGGTATTCCCATTCTTCCGGTGACACTATCTTGGTATCCTCTGTGTAAGGTTCCGACTTGCTGCATTTAATGATTCTCCTGCTCGTAATGGTGTGCTGCACCCTTCACATAAGTAGGCTTCGTATTCTAATGCCTTGCTCTTGAATGTGGTATCCAGACTTTGTAACTTAGTACTACCACATTGAGCACATGTCCTACGTGTACGATTCTTCCATAGCCCTACATTGGGATGATCTGTTATCCAAGGTAGGAGTGTATGATATAACTTAGGTAATAACCTGACATCTTGTTTATTATACTTTTCCATTTGCTTCCATGCTGTAGCATTATCAGCCATACAGTCATACCATAACTGGATACCCTTGTGCTGTACCTTAGCACCTAGCCCAAGCAGTTGACATACATAGTCCAGCTTATTAGATTCAAATCTAAACTGTGCTCGAACAGTCTTAAGTAAATCTATCTGGTGATAGTGGGTAACGGGTGGTAAGCCCATCTTTATAAACTCCCTATTCAATGTAGGCATATCAAACTTACGTCCATTGTAATGTACCACTGCATCTGCTTCTGTTAGAAGCTCGTGCATTTGTTGTAGCATATTTTCTACTGTATTATTATGCAGTCCAGAATATATAACTTCCCTTTGTCCTTCCCACTTAGCTGCCCAGCACAATGTATAACCTGCACTAGTTATATACTTGGGATTAATATACCTTTGACGTAGAGAAAATATCTTAGCATCAGCAGGTGCTGTCTCTATATCTAGATACAGTATCTTCATTGGATTACTTCTCCGTGCCATAATCCCTCTCCAGTTTTTCTATCTCCACAAGCAGTACCCATGTCTTAAAGTTGAGCCATTCTAAGAATTGTTTCCATAACTTCTTCACAACCAGTCCTCCTTTAGTTCTGTGCCAACAGTATAGTCTATGCCATGCTTGTCACACCAATCGGTGTACTTACTGTTAGCCCTACGGTTTAGTTTATTGTTACGCATAAACATCATTACTAATTTCTCATTTAGTTCGGGGATACACTCCCTGACTGCGAGTATTTTTCTACGGTCAGCCGCAGTAAAACGTCCCTTTGCCTCAATAATGAGGTGATTTCCCACAAAGAAATCGGGCGTATACCATGCATAGCGCACAAGATTCGTAGACCCACAGTCCCTACACTTTGCCCTGTTCTTTCGCAAAGCTTCATGGTATTCAAACTTCTTAGCTTCATACTCATATGTTATTTTATTCTCCTTTAACCACTGCCCGATGTTCTCCTCATATAATGATCTAAAAGGGTGGATCGGGGATTTCTTCTTCTTCCGTGCCATAGCAAAACTCCTTCAGTAATTGCAGGTAGTGTATTGCTTTGTCTATATCCTGCACACCATTCTTAATATGGTGTCTACAAATATACTTAACAGCATTACCCTCATGCCATCCTAATCCATTAGAGGCTATGAAATTTGTAGGTTGTATAGGTAGTGTCCTATAATGATCTCCACCTATTTGTGTCTTTGATGGTTGCGTCACTCTATTCTCCTATATTATTGGTGGTACTCGTGGTTCTCTCTTAACATCTGTCAACCAGACGGGGCCATAGTTATAAGCGTACCCCTTTAGTCCCTGTCCACCATTAGCATCACGCCAACAGTGCTGCTTGAAATCACAGTAGCTACATTTGATACCCAGTTTCATGTTACCAGACTTACCTTCAGGTATTGCTACCTCTCCTCTGGCTGGTGCTTCATCACCAAGAATTGTATGTGCTATTGCAGTTGCTCTCTTTTCAATGGAGTTCTTACTTGGTAAGTCATCTACCTTATCATACAGTACGTGTCCATTCTGTTTATCTATCCATAGAAATCCTGCCTCCTCTACTGGTAACTTAATAAAGTGTTTGTAGTATCCTAATTGCCAGCGATACCCAAAGGAATCATTGTTAGCATTTAATCCTTCTCTGGAATATTTCTTGAATCCAAAGCTGGATGTCGATTTAACATCCACTAGCACGTTGTTTATAACAGCATCAATCCTGCCTGATACTTGCCAAGGATCACCATCAACTGTAAAGTTAAACTTAACCGGAGCCTGTTGTTGTTCTACTGTATACCCTGCTTCTTCAGCTAGGTATAAGGCAGCCTCCTCTAGTATGTTACCGTACAAGAATTTAAAACGTGTGTGTCCTTGCAATGGCTCGGCTATATCACTAACATTCCATTTGTAATATGTCTTACGTGGGCAAGATTCTCCTAAGTCTGAAGCCCATAACTTACCATGCTCTCTATCTCTATGCCTGAATGTAGTAGCTTTAGCAAGCTCGCCACCTATGCGCATGGCATAGGCAGCGGCTTGTTCGCTATTAGGCTCATGAGATATACTTGTATCAAGGATATTATATATATCCTTAGTTATCTCTTTCATTACCAATCTCCTCCTAACATGTGATTCACCTCACGCTCTGACACACAACGAGTACCCTTATGATCTTTGTAAACTACATAAGATGGAGGACAGGTGCCTGTAATGCGCCTGTCTTTTATCGCTGCAAGCCTGTCAGCCTGTTTTCTTAAGCTGACACACTCCTCACTGTCAACAGGCTTACACATAATAGCTCGTTCATCTAGCGAAGTAGCATGACATGATCCTACAACAAGGAGCACTAATGCATATACTAAAAGTATCCTAATCATTTTTTGTATCTAATACTTTTGCATCCAGTGTTCCCATACCAAACCCTACTAGATTGTAAGCCACCTTGATGATCTCATTATAGACATCATCTTGTGTCTTAGGTTTAAATACACCTGCTGCTATAGCACTAGCTACTGCTGTATTAGCATTGGTCAAGGCGTTCTGCCTAATGATACTATGATCCTTAGTGTTAGGGTCTACTGGAAACATCTTCTTTGCAGTATGAGCAGGAGCAGGACTAGCTTGCTGTGCTGGTGCAGCACCACTGCTTCTCCTCTTACTCGGAACTTGTAGTCCCCACTTAGTAGACTCTACCTCAACACTAACAAATTCACCTTCTGAATAGGCACAACTAAAACCTAAGTTAACATCAGTGCCATCTATCACAGCCGTGTATACAGTACCACCATTGCTAACAGTACGTGTACGAATCTCACTTATAATACCTTCTACTTTCATTTGTCTCTCCTATAACCAATATACTTCGTGTTCAATATCAAACATAAGAGGAACCTTAATATCAAAGGCTTCCCTTACATACTTTACTACATGATCCATTAACGCTCGTAGTTCCTCCTCCTTATCTTTTTCCCAGTCCACAACTATACTATCATGTACAGTCATGCGTAGTTTTGCACTCGTCCCTGATAATATGCTATCCAATATAGATAGTGCAGTCATAACAATATCCCCACCTGCAAATCCTTGTATGGGGTAGTTCTTAGTTTCTGTTGGCTTGAAGCTAAAGCTCCTGCCCTCTTTAACCTTGAGCCAGTACGGTGATTTACTCTCTGTAAATGTAAACTTCCTGCGACCATGTTCATGTGGTATCCACCAACAGGCTCTATTATATGATTCATTATCAATCCACCCATGTGGATGAGAGTTAGCCTTTACTGCATTAAGCACCTCATCCTGCCACTCTCTAATTGTAGGGTACTTAACATAGAAAGCATCAATCAATTGTCTAATCAGATTGATATTCTGTCCGGTCTGTTCCGATAATCCTTTAGCTCCACCACCATACAGTACCCCAAAGTTTACATTCTTAACCAGCTTTCGATCTTTCTTAGTCATATCAGCAGGTGTTTGCCAGCCAAATACTATCCGTCCTGTTTCAAAGTGTATGTCTTTACCTTGCAGTAAATCTCTCCGTAAATCAAGGCATCCTGATAGGGTAGCTGCACCTACAATCTCTAACTGTGCAAAGTCTATCTCATATAGTTCACCCTCTGTAGACTTGAAAAGCTCTCGTGCTTTCGGTGGGATATTCTGCCCGTTAGGATTGGAGCTTGATAATCTACCAGTAGCAGTTGCAGTAGTATTTATCTTTGGGTGTACAGTGCCTCCTGTATCCTTTGCTTGCGTTAGAAATGGATTACAATATGTTTCTAGTAGCTTTCGTTTATCCTTTGCTAACTTATAGTTAGATATGAGTGGAAAGGTTAACAGCTTATCTAATACACCTTGATTAATAGGATAGCCTAGATGTGGATTAGGTTCAATGTCTTTCCATATTCTTTTTATAGAGTCCTCATCTAACAAAGGCTGTTGGTTTAGTAGTAGCTTCCTCTTTGCCTTAGCTGATCCACCAATGCCGTGCTCTGGTACACCTGTCAGTATATAGGACATGGTACGTGGAGCCAGTGGCTTGAAATCTTCTGGATCAACAGGCTTGTGGTCGTCCCACTCAACGGCTGCCAGTACCATATGTGATACTAATTCTGTGTGCGAATCAATAGACGTAATTAAATCCTTAGCTAATGTCTTACACTTATCTACATTTAAAGGTAGACCATTCACCTCCATCTTAGCCAGTGGTAGGATATAATCCATATCACGATCAGTATCTTGGTGGAAATGTATTTCCTTTAGTACCTTAACATCTGCTTCTAGATACTGTCTCAATTCTTGCACATCTATATCAGAGATGTCTACCCCTTGTGCTATGTATGCACCAAGGTCAATAGACTTCTCGAACTCTATACCATAGGCAGTAGCTGCATCTTCTAAGCTAATAAACTTAGTACTATGCCCAGATATTAAGTACTCTGCTGTCATAGTGTCATAGAACTTAAGCTTATGCCAAGGAAAATCAGGGTACTCACGAACCAGATACTTTAAATCGAACTTTAAATTGTGTGCTACTAAAGTTATATCAGATGCAAACGACATTAGCTCAGACAACTCACGTATAAGAGGATCGAGACTGTTCGTTACTGTTATAGCATCACCTAGTAAATACCCACATAGTACTACTTCATTCTCCTTGTAGTGTGCTTCGGGACTATTGTCTGGGCCTCTAGCTGTAGTCTCTAGGTCTAGATAGATTGTCAGTTTTTCCATCTTGAATTCCCCGAAAATAATTTGGAAGAAAATCTCCCAGTTGGCAAGTCAAAGTGTACCTCTGACATCAGGTGTTTGCATGTCAGGTCACAGCACTTGGCTGGTGGTATCTTATTCTTAGCCACGTTAAAGAAACGCACATCATCAGGCTCATCATGATCCTTACCTATCATAAGTAAGACATCAGCTTCACCTTGGATGGCGGTCTTAGATTTATATAGCCTGTCTTGGTGTATGTATTTCACTCCCTCTGCTGAAGGATCAGCTTGTGTTACCACATATACAGGGCCATAGTCTTGTGCGATCCTTCGCATTTCTTCTCCTAAAAATTGTAGCTTATCATGGTCTTCCAGTTTACCTGTCCCTTTCACCTTGAGTAGGACATTGACTCCTATCAATCCGTAGTTACCCTTCTGTAATCTGTTACGAATACTAGCAACGGACATCTGTGTATCATGCTCAATGTCAAATCGTCTACCATCTAACCATACTTTAAACTCTCTATCATACTGCGCTGCATTTGTTATCAGTGTCCTGTAATCTACACCTAGTGCAGCAGATACTAACCGAGTGTATACTTTATCGGGAGCCTCCTCATTATTAAAGATGATAGCATCCTTACCATCTAGTTGTTCAAACATGTGTGCTAACTCAGAGCAGACAAAGGATGTGCCTCCTACCTCTGGTCGTTTACCAATAACTATTAAATCCCCCTGTCTTATGGGGCCGATAGCTTGGTTCAAGTCCTCACACCTCCAGTAGTATCCTTCATCATCCCTTGTGTGTTCTGATAAGTCTTCAAGCGACATATTAACCAGCGTGTCAGTGCTTCCAGTCGTTGTCTCTGCATTGCTTATAATCTGTGTCGCTTGAGACATAAACTCATCAAGTTCCTTCTTACCTTCTTGTATATCCTGTACTAATACAGACAGTTCTTGCTTGGTTTTACTTTCCATCAGTGTACTAACAAACTCATCAGACACACCATCACTACGCTTTTGTTCTACATTAGTAACTATCTTACCATAGAACTCATGCTCATCCGGTTTCATGTTAGGATACTTGTCTACCCTAAACCATAGGGTAAAGTCTGTATCTATTTCATTACTATTAGGATGCTTATCAAAGTATTCACCGAACGCTTTGATTAGGTTCCAAGAATATTTGGTACATAATCCTTTGTTGATGTACTCGCTGTACATAGTATGGTTTTCTTTGGTACTAAGGAAGGCAAGTAGTTGTAAGTCAAGTGCATCCATCATGTAGCCTCCTCTATACTTAATGTCCTCTGTATCTCCACACTACTAATGTGTTTCGGTTCTTCCGTTCGTGTTACCAAGTAAGTATCAAAGCCAAGTAACTGGCATACTGCTTGCATGTCTCTAGCTTTCTTCTTTACATGAGGGCTATCATTATCTAACCAAATATATACTGGCTTATCATCAGGTAGCTGGCTCAATATTTCCGGCTTAATTTGTACACCATAATTACATACTACATTCATGGCGAGGAATGCGTCGGTGTATTTACAACGATGAATAGATACAGCACTGATATAATCCTCAACTACTACTGTTCCCTTTGCATCCTTGTGTCGAAGTAAACCACCTAATGGTACAGTCTCATCCTTTAAATGAGTTATATATTTTGCTCCTTCATTTGTTAAGGGCCGTAGCTGATACCCATTGAGATCAACAAAGCTATGCTGCATAGTCCTAATAGGTGTATAGATAGCGTGTTCATCTGCTACATATTTAATACAATAGTCCTCACACTCCCGCATTGACAAACCATTCTTCTGTCTCCATATAGTTACTTCGGCAGGAGAATGGCTATCTATCTTTTCAGTGCATGGGTATGCAAACACCTTATCTGTTTCTGTTTTCTCTTTAGATACTCGTCCATGATAGGGTTTGAACCTGTCCTTAGCTGCTATATACCTAGCAGCAGATTGCTGGCAATTATGACAATAGCCTAATATCACTTGTGGTTTCTTGGTTATATATAATCTACGTCTTGTATCTGTACCAGCAGGACAACCATCATGGTTTATACGAATCGTTTCGTTCTCACTTAATTCATCTGAGTACTCATCTATAAACTTACGAATCATCTTGTCCTGTGTGTTTGTCATCTTCTTTATCTTGCTCCTCTTTATTTAGACCATTCGTTTCATAATAAGTTCTAACTAAATCATGAATGTTTTCAGTAACTTGTAAGCTCACTACTTGATTTAGGTAGTCAACACACGCATTGATCTGGTGATGCAGTAAAGCAAACAAGCCCAGAGCTACTGCTCCGTTGATTGTACCCAACCCTATAGACTGCTGGAGAATAAGGGTTTCTAATAACATATTAGATACCAATATTCCGTACACTATTGACGCTCGTACTCCACCGATCTTACTCTTTGCAATGTCTATCTCAAGCATACTTCATTCCCTCCTTAAGCACATTAAGTAATGCCTCATTAATATCTTCAGGTTCTGTGATAACTTGGTGGTTCCTGTAATACTCTGATACTGCATCAGATTTAATACCCAGACCAAAGACTTCAACCTTACCTTCTTGTTCTATTCTATTTACAGCAGCCATTAAGGAATCATGTGATGAACCATGACCATAGCAATTAGCTGGCGCACCATCAGATAGTACAATTAATAACTTACGTGGTTCCTTTCTTTTACGTAGTCTATTGTACGCCCACATTACAGCATCAGCATCTGCATTAGCAGACATAAGCCTATACCATTGACCAAAGCGAGCAGCTATTTGTTTCTCAGTAGCTGGCTTATCGAAGTGCTTGATAATGGCTATGTCTGACTCAGTAGCACCATTGGTAAAGGAGGAGATCATAGTAGGAATCCTTAAGCTTCTACTGAATACTTCCGCTGCTCTTTGTGTAGCCATAGCAGCATATATCTGCTTGTCTCCTTGCATAGAACCAGACCAATCCACTAGTATATGTATAGCTGTATTCAATGCTCGCTTATTATTTCTAGTGTAAAAGATTTTCTTATTCCATTCACCCTTGTCAATAGGTGGTAGTGCAACCCGTACTAGTGACCTCTTATCTAACCGTCCATGTTTCTGGTCTGACTTAAACTTACTACGTGTCTGGGATTGCACATACCTCCTGATTCTGTTAGCTAATGCTCGCCCTGCATTGTCCTTCATCATGAACCACTTGACTCCTTTACCTTTACCAGTCCATGGTGCTGCTTCATCTATAATCTCTTTCATATTATCTACTGTTAAATCATAGACAGTATTGAGATGGTCAGGTCTAATCTTAACCTGTTGCTTATGTTCTTTACCTTCCCATGTTATACCCATAGCACCACCAGCATTACCCTCTGGATGGTCACTAACTACAGCATCTTGCCAATTAACAACATATCCCTGTTGTGTCTGGTCTTCTGTTTCACTGTCACCTTCCTCTTTACTAGCTGATGAACCAACATCCTCCTCTATTATCATATCAGATTCAGCTTTGATATCTGGTGTTGGTCTGTCTTCAGGTACACCATCAGGATAGAGTCTATCAAACAAGGCACAAGCTACATCCCATGTATCATATGGAGTTTTAGTAGCTCGGAACTTCTCAATCCATCCCTCTTTGACCAGTGCTGTTAGTAATGGTTGTCCTTCTTCAGGCATAACTCTTAGCCACTTATCCACAGCATCTCTTGACCAACCATCCCAACTCCTACGTGATAGTTGATTCAATGCTATGGTAATCATAGGTTTGAGAGCATCTTCTGTAAATTCTTTACCAGCAGTACGCCATTGATCTACCTTATTTTGCCAGAACTCTGTGCCACTAATACATATGAGTGCATTACCTTGCCCTAATACCTTAGCATCACCCAGATGTCTGTTAGCCATGTCTCTTTCCATGCCATCATCCTCTACTATATTATATATAGAATGTAACTCTGCTGATGGGTGCTCTTTCTTACATATCTCAAAGGCTTCCGGTCTAAGTAGATGTCCACATTCATGTACTACATACATGTGTGTCTTAGCTAAGTCATCCTTGGATATTGGCTGGCTGATTATAGGTAGTACAATGTCTCCTGCTGCATTAGTGCAAGCTGTTAAAGCACTAGCACTCCATGTTACTGTGACCTCATGCTTATCTGCTCTACGTCTACATATCTCTGTGATCCTATCTACATCTAGAACAGATGCCATGTCATCTGTAAAACCTAAGTCTTCATATGTTTCTGTTCTATTATAATATCCCACTACTTTAACTCCTCTGCAAATACTTGGAAGTATAATTCCTTAGCTATAGATTTGTCAGCATCTGTTAGCTTGTCATACCAACTAACCTTGAGTGCTGTTGCTATACCACCAAAGATATTAACCTTGTCTGCCCAGTTGAGTAAGGTACGTACTGATATAGTATCAAGTAACTCGTGTCTCTTGAACGATCTTCGTATACCCTTAGCAAAGTCTAACATACAACTGACTTGTTGTTCATTGAGGTGCGGAGCATAGCCTGATAGTATCTTACGCTCTTGTGGTTTACCTAAGTAATCCACTTCAATGACGCTATCAATACGATCAAGTGTACTCATGTCCTGTACTTCAGCATCAAATGTACCTGTCTCATCACCTAACCCAGTAGTATTATCAGTCATTACATACCACCACTTATTGAATGGTGCTACTAGCTTGCGCTCATCAGCACTACGATTGGGTGCATCAGGTAACACTAAGAATCGTGATGACTTCTCTCGTAATGATTGTAATACTAGAGCAGAGCTATGCCTAAAGCACTCATCCTCACAGAATATACCACCATACTTCAAGCTATCTGTTAGATGTGTTGGCTCTTGCTGTATATTGATACGGTCTTGTTCATCATATGTAATACCTACAGCACCAACAAAGTGTGTCTCTCTAGTTTCAGCGTGACAATTCATACGCCAGAATGGTATCCTGAATTTAGCACACCACTCTTTAACTAGGTCAGACTTACCTGACCCTTTGTTACCAAACAATAAGGTAGTGTCATTAGTATACAAAGCAGCAGCTAACTTCTCAGTTGCTTCCCTATTCCACTCCCAATTAGGATTAGGATCAGGTATCATGGGTCGTGCTTGTTCATCCCAATCTGTATCCTTGAATACTCTGATAGGAAGGTCTAAGTCTATCAACTTAGGCTTCCAGAAAGCCTTATGAAATGGTACTGTACCTGCATCAGCATTGTATTCACGTACCGTTATAGTTGCTAGTCTATTAGCAACATCATTAGTTTCTTCCTTAATGTTATCCTCATCTCTGTCTTCAACCATCTTCTTAATAACATCAGGATCATACATACCTTTAAGACTCGGCATCATTCATCTCCTCTAGTAATGTGCCATTGATAGATACGATAGACAAGTCCATCATAACAGTTGCTTCATTAGGTAAGTCTTCATTTACTGTTACCTCTAGTGTAGCAATGCTATTATCCATGTCTAACATTTTCTCCACAATCATACGTACTCCCTTGTCCATTGTGATTTCGGTAGCTTTACCAAAATCTATGGTGGGTTCATACTCTACTTCTAATCCCATAAGTTTACCCTCAATATAAATATATTGTCATCCTTGATATCCCCACTAACGTGAGCTATATCTTCTATAACTTTAGTTAATTCTTTATCTACTTCCTCATCCTTACAGGGATGAGGTAAGCTCTCTACTTCATCATCTCTAAAGTGAGTAGAAGATAATCTCTCTACTTTCACCTTGTAAAACTGTGTAAACAAGGGCATTGTAGCTAACACTTTAAATGCTTTACTTCCTGACAATTTAGTACCAGCTTGTCGCTTTAATCTTACCATAGGTTTCTCCTCTGTCTTCCCCCTTTACGCGTGACGGCTTCGCCGTTGCGCACATGTGTAGCATTAAGTAGTCCTTTCTATTTGATTTAATATTATTTGTCTAGCTCTGTGTAATCTGGAACGTACTGTACCTAACGCCCAGCCTAGTTTGTCACTGATCTCATGGTAGCTTAGGTTATGTTCTTCTCGTAGTAAAAACACCTCCCTCAACTCAGTAGGTAGGTTAGCTAGTGCTTTGTCTATACTATCCTGTGTCTCCCTTGTTATTAGTAACGCTTCAGGTGTATCATTGTCATGTGTCTTAATGCTAAGATCAGTAAACAAATCGGGATCATCTATATGTACTTCTAATTTCTTATTGCTATGGTTGTTAGATGCCAAGTAATTGTGTGCTGTATTAATTGCTATCCTATACAACCATGTATAGAAAGCACTGTCTCCCTTGAAAGAATCCAATGCTGTATATGCTTTCATAAATGTATCTTGAACAAGATCATCCACTTGACTAGTATCCTTAACGTACTTGTATATTAGTTTATATATACGTTCTTGATACTTCAATACTAACTCATTGAAAGCCTCAGTATCACCCGCTTGTACCTTATGTACTACAGTAGCATCACTCATACTCCACCTACTTTCATTGTTACACCGTACTGATTGATACTATCATCTAGCTGTTTATTATTAAATGGGAAGCCACATGTTATATGTGATAGATGTTCATAATGACTAGCTAATACTATCTGTTCTGATATCCTATGTTCTAATCCCAACTCAAAGCTAGAGTTCTCTGATGTACAGGCTGACCAATCACTATTGATGTCCTTATATATACCTATCTTAGCATACGGCTGCGTACCTGCACACCCTGATACTGTAAATGCAATGATGATAAACACCACAGCTAACAGTATACGCTGTCCTATACCTAACGATCTAATCATTTAAACATCCTCCATTTTAATCTAGGATTAATGTGTCTCCATTCTAATGGATACATGAGCTTGTTCATCTCAGCTTCCCCCTTAGTAAAGAGCATAACATCTTCAAGTCCCTTGATTACAGTACTTCTCTTTGTAATCTCAAGGTCTGTCCATCCTTCATATGTTTTAAACTTACGTGTACTTGTATTAAAGATTCCTTTCATTAGTGAATGCTCCTACTAAATGGTACTACATTAGATGGTTGTTCCTCCGTCCCATCCAACTGTCCTAGTGTACGGTAACCTTGTCGATGGGCTGCTGCTAATCTATTTACTTCCTCCCATGCCTCTTGGATAATACCTAGTATGCCTTGTATCTCATCCTCAATTAATACATCATCATCCATAACAATGCTCCTATGATGCAAAGATTGTGTATATAATAAAAGGTAATCCTATAAGGAAGCCGACAACCAGTCCATTATAGAACGCCTTTTTTCTCTCTTGTATACTACGTTTGTTGCGTAGTTCTTCAGTACTATGATGATTTCGTTTCATTAGCCTTCTCCCATGTTACATTTTTGTCATGATAAAATAGAAATACATCGCCAAACTTAGGGACATAAGCTAAGAACTGTGACGCTAGTGTAACACGTACCCGCGCACGTGTATCAATCTTAAACATATCACCTTCCAGTATTACTATCTTATCCCGTACTTCTACATTCTGTTTCATTACTGCTGTCCTTCTTTCAGTGATCGACACAGTTCTATAATATTATACACTACTATGTAAGCTGGGTAAACTATAGCTGAAATACATATGACAGCTATTCCCAGTCCTGCACATAAAAAAGTAACTATTGTAATGGTATGCAGTATTTCTTGCATTGTACTCTCCAATTGTATTAAGAATAAAGTAGCTTGGACTTCCCGTGCCAAGCCATGACGCTATCTTTAACGTGTTCTCTACAATATAATTGTTATTCTCAATAGAACTTCACGACCTAATCGTACATAAAAAAAGGGGAGCCGAAGCTCCCCTCAATGTCACGGGTTGATGATACCTGACGTACCGTCCTTGAACTTGTCAACAGTAGTCACGAAGCTGGGTTGACTCATGAACTTGTCAATCTCTGCCAGCCTACAGTAAGCAACACCGTACTTGCCGTTTTTCTTGGTACGAACATACACCTGCACTGGTTCGCCCCACTCAGTCGCCTTCTCTTGTGCGTTTTCACGCCGCCGGATTACCTGATGTGCTGGAACCTTACCAGCAACTGCACTCATGTCCGTCTTCTGTACAACAACCTCACGTTGCGCTGGAGCCGGAGCAGGTACACCTGCCTGTAACGTTGCAATCCCCTGTGCGACCACCTGAATACTCGCTTCAAGTGCATCTAGCCGTGTGGCTAGTTCCTGCGTAGTTACTCGCTTTGCCATAGTGAACCTCCCTTGGTCACGTTGTCTTGGAAAATGTTCTCGTTCACTGCCTCGCGTGACGACTTCGTCGTCGATCACGTGTGACACACGCGGTTCTGCGCGTAACAGCGTTCTTTCTGTTTGTCAAGCACTAATTTATTTTAAGTATAAAATATCTGGATACTTTAAGCATAAAATATATAGATAGTTTAAGTATAAAACAAATAGATACTTTAAGTATAAAATAATATTAAATACTTTAGGTATAAAATAAATAAATTTGCACTACGCTTAAAAGTATGCTATTCGTGCGCTTCCATTTAACAAAACAGAGGGAAACAAAACATGTATATCAATCCTGAAAATTTGAATGAAATAGTCACTGAGCTAGAGCGTCGGCAAGAGAATAGCAACGCCCTGCTAGATGACGGTTCGGTATCTGAGTTGGACATGGACTTGTCATGGGAGCTAGCACTAGTAAAAGAGTTCTCAGAATGAGCGCGACAGATGCCGAGATTGTAGAGGCAATGAATCAGAATATGTGGTTAGGTATTGAAGGAACCATGTTTGGTGAGATTGCCCGTTATTACGCAGTCGATAAGGGTGCTGGAAAAACGGTCTATCGTGATCCAGAAACCACGGCTACTGTAACGCTATCCGGTAGGCAATATGATGATGATTGTCTGGGTATGTTAGATGGCCCCTTTAGATATGTTGCATGGGATATGTTGGACGGTACCCATAAGAATCGAGCAGCACGTACCCATTACATGACTAAGAGGCAAGCGAAAGCACTACGACGCGCCAACGCTAAAGCTAGGAAATTAATTGAAGCTCAAGGAGGCTTAGTACTATGAAAAAACGAGACGCTAAAAACTCGGAATCTACACCACTTCTGATAGGTAAATACGCGGCATATCTGCAAGTACATTGCTACCGACGCGATAAGGCTACTGGTGAGTATGTACTGGCAACAAAGCCAAGACCTAGACCTATGTCTTTCATGAAGTTTGCAAGGGAGTATCTAGGACGCGCCAGAGTCGAGGCAAAAGGATACCCATTGCCGCTACATATCGACGGCGTATCACTGACTGACTAGGCACTACTCCAAAGCACCATCTAGGGGCCGCAATCGCGGCCCTTTTTTTGTCCAGTAAAAACGTAATACTTAGCAGCTATTTAGAG
>VTLG01001057.1_pt1 | contig 20090 bp, 23 predicted proteins | sample 4694571 | NCBI WGS metagenome assembly VTLG01 (sample SAMN12604809, study PRJNA352737) | marine metagenome | biome: ENVO:00000447; feature: ENVO:00000209|ENVO:00000569|ENVO:01000036; material: ENVO:00002151; isolation source: viral sequences binned using virsorter ... | reverse complement strand
CAAGATGAAGGTTCAGCTTTATCAACAAATGCCACTACGTTAAACTTTGTAGGTGCTGGTGTGACAGCTAGTGGTACTGGTGCAGTCAAGACAATAACAGTGGGAGCTGGAGTATCTACTCTTGCAGGACTTTCTGATACCACAATTGCTTCAAGTGCAGCTGGACAGACACTCCTGTATGATGCATCTGATAGTTACGACAATAAACAGATAAAAGTTTTTGAAAACAATTCCGCATATACTACTGCATTTCCAATGTTTTTTGGTGCTCAAATGTTTACCATATCAGCTGCAGGAACAGGAAATGGATACACGTTTGAGAATTACAACTCTGATGGAACAGATATGAATAGTGGTGCAAATGCTTCAGGTAGTACTTTAACTGTTTTTGAAGATCAAGTTGTAGTATTTTATCTGAAATGGGGGTCTGGTCATCCATTTGCAATTCGTACAGGTATCAATCCGCCTAGTACAATAACTGGAACTAACTTAGCCACTGGCACTGGTGGAGACAATCTTATTCATATTGCACCCAATGGTACAGTGACTACTGGAACTAGTGCAAATGCTCAAACTTCTGGTTATTTGATTTGGAAAGTTCCACACTTTGGTTCAAACCAGGCATCCACATACTGGTATCAGTGTACCCAACATCCAACTAGTATGTATGGATTGATAAAAATAAGAACTATAACATATTAATGGAATGGAAAAACTTGATGAATTACTGGGTATTGCTGGTGCAGTCGCCTCCACACCATCACCAACTGTACCGGCGATACCCAGACCACAAACTACAGATGAAGATAACGATGACTTCAAATACAGTCGAGAAAATCTTTATCACATAATCGAGAGAGGTCAAGATGCTCTCGATGGAATCCTCAAAGTAGCTCAAGAAACAGACCATCCTAGAGCTTACGAAGTTGCAGGACAACTACTGAAGACCAATGCTGATAATGCAGAGAAGTTGGTCAATCTACAAACCACAAAGAAAAAAGTCAGGGAAGTTTCTGGTCCAAAGAACGTGACTAATGCATTATTTGTAGGTTCAACGGCAGAACTTCAAAAACTCATAAAGGATAAAAATGTGTAATAACGAAGAATGTAAATGTCAAGACTGTAGTTGTAATCCATGTGAATGCACACCAGATAACCCTTGTGGATGTGATGAAAACATTTAGACAGTTTGTCGAAGCGCCAAGAATTCCTAGAAAAAAGGGACAACCAGCTGGTAGTGACAAACACTCTGACCTTTATACAGATGAAAATCCAAAGGGAACAATTCATGGATTAAAATTTGCAACTGTAAAGGATGCAGAAGCTAGTGTGCGTAAAATAGAGAATAGTGGAAAGAAACACGCACACAAAATACAAGCTGCAATAGCAATGGAACAACGTGCTAAGGTTGCAGGAAAAAAAGGTGCCGCAGCTGTATATCGTAGTTACATCGAAAAGATGAAAAAGATTACGAAACAAAAAAAGATGAATGAGGATGTATCTCGTTCAGATTTAGACCAAATAGAAAAATATGCCGATAGGTTGTTTGCAGCTGTTGGTATTGATGTAGAATTTACTCGACACTTTTTAGACAGAGTAAATGATGAAAGAAATAAAAAACCAATCAATACAGCCGAACTCATAAGATTGTTTAGACTTACCTATAAGAAACATGGAAAGAAAATTCCAAAGATGGGACCAGATGCTCAGGCAGTTATACGAGACATGGAAACAGATATTAATATGCCGTTTGTTCTCAACATAGATAAGTCAGGTATGATTGACATGGTTGCTAAGACAGTGATGAGAAAGAAAGATTTTAAAACCTCAAATACAAAATTGAATGTCTGATAATGTATATCTTGGGAATCCCAATCTCAAGAGAGCGAATGTCCAAATCGAGTTTACGCCAAAACAAATTAAAGAGTATGCTCGATGTATGGAAGACCCGGCACACTTCATCGAAAACTATATCAAGATAGTAAGTATTGATGAAGGACTTGTACCATTTCAACTCTATCCTTTTCAAAGAGACATGGTACAAACCTTTCATACCAATCGTTTCTCTATCTGCAAACTTCCAAGACAATCTGGTAAATCTACAACGATTATAGCTTATCTATTGCACTATTGTTTGTTCAATTCTTCAGTCAATGTAGCAATTCTTGCAAACAAGGCCGCAGTTGCAAGGGATCTCTTAGGAAGGTTACAACTCGCATACGAGCATCTACCAAAGTGGTTGCAACAAGGGGTTATGTCTTGGAACAAGGGTTCCCTTGAACTTGAAAATGGCTCCAAGATTCTTGCAAGTGCAACATCCTCAAGTGCAGTCAGGGGTGGTTCTTATAACATCATCTTTCTTGATGAGTTTGCATATGTTCCAAATAATATCGCAGAGCAGTTCTTCAGTTCAGTCTATCCTACAATTTCTTCAGGTAAAACATCTAAGGTGATGATGGTAAGCACTCCTCATGGAATGAATATGTTTTACAAAATGTGGAATGATGCAGAGAATGGTAGAAACTCTTATGTTCCCATTGAGGTTCATTGGAGTGAGGTGCCAGGTCGAGATGAAAAATGGAAACTAGAAACCATCAAAAATACCAGTGAGCAACAGTTCAACGTGGAGTTTGAATGTGAGTTCTTGGGGTCTGTAAACACCCTCATACATCCTTCAAAACTAAAGGTATTGTCCCATAATGAGCCAATTCAAGAAAATGCAGGACTAAAAGTATACGAAAAACCTAGAGAAGATTCTGGTTATGTTCTTGTCGTTGATGTTTCTAGAGGATTAACCAGTGATTATTCTGCATTTATGGTGATGGATGTCTCAGAAGTTCCATATAGACAAGTTGCAGTTTTTAGAGATAATGAAATTAAACCTATGAACTTTCCTCAAATTATTCATAAAGTTGCAAATGCATATAATCTTGCATATGTTTTAGTTGAGGTCAATGATATTGGAGCTCAGGTCGCAGATGCATTACAATTTGATTTAGAGTATGATAATCTAATCATGACTACACAACATGGTAGAAGTGGACAGGTTGCAGGAGGTGGTTTTTCAGGTAAAAAAGCTCAGTTAGGTGTAAGAACAACCAAAGCTCTCAAGAAGGTTGGGTGTTCAAACTTTAAGACCATGTTGGAAGCTGATAAAATATTCATACAAGATTTTGATACTATTGTAGAACTATCATCCTTCATATCCAAGGGTCAATCATGGGAAGCTGAAGAGGGTGCTACAGATGACCTTGCAATGTGTCTAGTATTGTTTGGATGGTTATCTGACCAGACTTATTTTAAAGAATTAACAAACATGGATATTCGTCAACAACTCTGGAAAGAAAAAGAGGATTTGGTTGAACAGGATATGGCTCCATTTGGATTTGTTTTAGATGGTGTAACAGACGAGTATGGAGTTCGTATTGGAGAAACAGTAGATGAATATGGTTCTACATGGTCACCCGTGGTACAGTCACATAAAGAGTGGTTAGAGGATTGGTGATAATTCTATATCATTCTTTAATTTAGCATCACAATTCATACATACAATTTTATTCTTCCGTATCCTTTCCAGAATCGGCTCTCTGAGTTTTTCTCTGAGTCCTTTTGATCTTGAAACGATTCTGATTTCTTTGTTGTCAGGGAAGAAGACCAAGGTACACGTTTCCGATTCCCCACAGTGTAAACATGACTTGTCGGCCAAGTATTCGTTAATCCATATATCACGTTTTCTCCTTGCTTTCTTTACACCCTCTTTGATGGTGATTTTATATTTTTCATAGTGATTCATTATAACCTATTTATGTTATAAAAGACGTTCTGAAAAACCCCAAATGTCTAAATATATGCATAAACACTTCTAATTTAAGGAGATGGAATGGCGTTTCAAGTTTCGCCTGGTGTACAGGTAACAGAAAAAGATTTAACAAACGTAGTTCCTGCTGTTGCAACTTCAATTGCCGGTATCGTCATGCCCGCACAAAAGGGTCCAGTTGACGAAATTACTGCAATTGCTTCCGAAGAAGAGTTAGTTCAAGTTTTTGGTCAACCTCAAAGTGCTGATAATGCATATGAGGATTGGTTTTGTGCAGCTAACTTTTTAGGATATGGTAACGCTTTGAGAGTAGTAAGACCTTCAAGTGGTATCGTAAATGCTTGCGTGAGTGGAACTGCTATTTTAATAAGGTCAACTGACCACTATACAAATACTTACAGAGATGGTTCTGGAAGTGTAGGAGAATTTGCTGCAAGAACAGCTGGAACATGGGGAAATAGTCTTAAAGTTTCTGTATGTTACAGTGCAGACAACTATGAAAAAACAAATGTAACAACATTGGATGCAGCTGAGGCCGCTGGACAGACAGTAATATCTGTAGCTGCGACAACGGGTTTTGTTATAGGAGATATAGTCAATTTCGGTGAAGCTGACGGAGCAGAATACAAAGTTACTGCAATTTCTTCTGGAGACACAATTACTATTGAAAGATTTGGAACCAGTAACACAGCTGGAGGACTTAGAACTCCTATTAGTAATTCTACACAAGTACGTAGAAGGTGGGAATTTTATGACCTGTTTGATGGAGCTCCCGGCACGTCCGATTATGTAGCTGACAGAACTGGACTTACAACTACAAATGATGAAATGCATATTGTAGTTATTGATACAGATGGAAGCATTACAGGAGTAGTTGGACAGGTAATAGAAAAGTTTGAAAGAGTATCAAAACTTTCAGATGCAAGAAAGGCAGATGGAAGTATAAATTATTATCCAGATGTCCTCTACAATGAGTCATCTATGATTTATTGGATGGACCACCCAGCTGCACAAGCAACTGGTTATGGACTTACAATTGCAGCTCATATTGCTGGTGGAAATGGTAATCTTTCATCAACAAACACAGAGGTTATCAAGACTCTTGATTTACAAAATGGAACAGATGATTACGCATTGACTGAAGGAGAAATGAAAGATGGAATTGACCGATTTAAAGATACTGAAACAGTAGATTTGAATCTTTTCATTTGTGGAAAATGTACTGCAACCAAAGCTGGAAATGCATTGGATATGTGTACGGACAGAAAAGATGCAGTCGCATTTATTTCTCCAGAAGCTTCTGATGTTGTCAATGTTGCGAGTGAGATTACTCAAACATCAAATGTTAAAGCGTTTTTTGATGCATTGACCTCAACATCATACGGATTCTTTGATAGTGGATACAAATATACCTATGACAAGTATAATGATACTTTTAGGTATGTACCACTTAACGGAGACATGGCCGGACTTTGTGCAAGAACAGATGTAGTCGCAGACTCATGGTTCTCGCCAGGTGGATTCAATAGAGGTCAGGTACGTGGAGTCGTAAGACTTGCATACAACCCTCAAAAAGCAAACAGAGATATTCTTTATAGGTCAAGAATTAATCCAGTTTGTTCTTTTCCTGGGCAGGGAACAGTTCTCTTTGGAGATAAAACTGCACAAGCAAAACCAAGTGCATTTGATAGAATCAATGTACGAAGATTGTTTATCACCCTTGAGAAAGCAATCTCAACCGCTGCCAAATTTCAGTTGTTTGAATTCAACGATGAGTTTACACGAGCTGGATTCCGAAATCAAGTTGAACCTTTCTTGCGTGATGTTCAAGGAAGAAGGGGTATCACAGATTTCTTGGTAGTTTGTGACGAAACCAACAACCCAGGCTCGGTTGTTGATCGTAACGAGTTTGTTGCTGATATATTTGTCAAACCTGCTCGGTCTATTAACTTTATTTCTCTGAACTTTATCGCCACGAAAACTGGTGTAGCGTTCAGTGAAGTAGTTGGAGCGTAAGGAGGACTAGATGGCAACAATTAATGATTTTAAAGCAGTTCTCGCAGGAGGTGGTGCTCGTGCGAATCAGTTTCAAGTTACAATGCCTTTTCCAGGCTTTGCAGCTGCAGGAGGAGAGACAAGAGTTATGTCTTTTCTTTGCAGGACTACAAACTTGCCAGGAATGACATTAGGTGAGGTTCCTGTTCCTTTCAGAGGGCGTCAGTTGTATATTGCTGGTGACCGAACTTTTGAAACATGGACTACAACCATCATGAATGACACTGATTTTCTAATTCGTAATGCGATGGAGAGATGGATGAATGCCATCAATGCATTGTCCGATAATAGTGGACTTGAAAACCCTTCAGACTATCAAGTTGATGCTTTTGTTGACCAACTGGATAGAGCTGGAGAAGCTATCAAGTCGTATACTTTTAGAGGTTTGTTTCCACAAACAATCGCTCCAATTGAATTAGCGTATGACACTAATGATGCTGTTGAGGAATTTGAAGTAACATATCGTTACCAATTTTTTGAAACCAATACAACCAGTTAATAATCCGTATAAATATTTACTACGTGAATAAATACGGAGTGTTATGGCACAGTTATTTGGTTTTGAAATAAAGCGAACGTCAAACCAAAGGGAAGAACAACCTAGTTTTGTTCTTCCCGATGCTGATGACGGAGCAAATATACACGCTGGTTTTTACAGTCAGTATCTAGATCTAAATGCATCTGCAAAAAATGAGTACGATTTAGTAAGAAGGTATCGTGCTGTATCTGAACATCCAGAGTGTGACTTTGCAATAGAAGATATCATCAACGAGTCTATCAATGTAGAAGCTGGAAAAGAAACAGTAAGCATTGTAACAGACAAAGTTCCGTTTTCCCCCAAAATAAAAACAAGAATCCGTCAAGAATTTGAACAGATTCTCCGCCTGTTAGACTTCAATAATAAAGCACACGATATTTTCAGAAGGTGGTATATTGATGGAAGAGTATATTATCATAAGATTATAAATGAATCAAATCCAAAAGATGGAATACAAGAATTAAGACATATTGACAGTCTCAAAATAAAAAGAGTAAAAAAGATAGAAAAAGGAGCATCCAAAAAAGGTACACCAGATATAAAAGTAGTATCAGATCATTACGTATTTAATGAAAAAGGAATGGACCAAGTTGCTTCAGGCGGAGCATTTCAGATTACATCTGATTCAATTGCATTTTGTCCATCTGGTCTTTATGACCCTACTAAAAATATTGTTCTATCATATCTTCACAAAGCAATCAAACCAGTAAACCAACTCAGAATGATTGAGGATGCAGTAGTCATCTATCGTATCTCAAGAGCTCCTGAAAGAAGAATTTTCTACATTGATGTTGGTAACCTTCCAAAAATCAAAGCAGAACAGTATCTCAAAGATGTCATGAATCGATATCGAAACAAGTTAGTGTACAACGCAGCTACAGGTGAGATACGAGATGACAGAAATCAAATGAGTATGTTGGAAGATTTCTGGTTGCCACGAAGAGAGGGTGGAAGAGGAACAGAAATTACAACTTTGCCTGGTGGACAAAATCTTGGTGAAGTCGAAGACATTGTTTATTTTCAGAGAAAACTTTATCGTTCACTCAATATTCCTGTAAGTAGATTAGAACAGGAATCTACCTTTAATCTGGGTAGAGGAGCTGAGATTACCAGAGATGAAGTTAAGTTTACCAAGTTTATTCAAAAACTTAGGAAGAAGTTCAATGTTCTCTTCAATGACCTGTTAAAGACACAATTAATCTTGAAAGGGGTCATTTCAGAGGAAGATTGGAGTAGTATAAGAACAAATATTCACTATTCCTATCTTAAAGATGGTCATTATGCAGAAATGCGAGACATGGATGTATTGCGTGACCGATTAGATATACTAAATACTATGGAACCCTATATTGGTGAATGGTTCTCAAAAGAGTATGTTCAGAAACACGTTTTCCGCATGACAGATGAGGAAATCAAGAGAATGGACAAACAAATTAACAAAGAACCACCACCACCAGACGATGATGATGACAATGATAGGGATGACTCTCCAGATAGGAGAGATGACTTTCCAGACAGGGAAGAAGAAGAAAACCAACTCGACAGTCAGAGGTAAATTATGAGTAACATACCCGATATGATTAATGCATTACTTGATGATAACAAAATTGAGGCTGAAAGTGCATTCAAAAACACTATCTCTCAAAAAGTGGGAGATGCTTTAGATTTAAAACGTATTCAAGTTGCAAACAAATTTGTAACGCAACACGTTACACAAACGGATACTGAGAGTGAAGACGTTTAATGAGTATCATGGTGTTCGTGAAAAAGATGAACACAAGAAATCAGCTGAATATAAAAAACTTTCATCACAGATGAAGAAAGCTGTAGATGATGTCTTCTCTACGTTAGAATCAAAACCTGGCGATTTTTTGAGTACATTTGATAAAACTGTCTCAAAGATTGCTAAGAAATATAAAGTGAAAGATAAAGATATCATGAGTTATTTCGACAAAGAAATGCTTACAATTTAAGGTAAACCATGGCCAATCAAATTATTAACAAAATAGGAACCTCTGTAATTCATGTAGATAGTACAGATGGTGAGATAACTCTTGCAGAATTGAAAAATGCAAATGAAGCAACAGTTGTAAACGCAGACATTGTAGAAATATTTTACAATCTTAAAGCTGGTGCATCAATAGCAATCGATAGAGGTGGAACAGATGTATATAAAATTATAGCAGGAGCTCCCGCTTCTGGAACTGGTTCAAATCTGATTGGTCATGTAAACTATAGACCATCTGGACTTGTACTCAGAGGAACGTCCACCGCCGATATTGGTGTCACTGTTGCTAGTTTTACTGATAGTTTAGTTACACTTATAGTCAAAAAGTCATATTAAGGGGAATTATGAAATTAATTACGGAAACTTATGATGATTATGAAATTCTTATAGAAGGTAAAGGGAAAGACATGAAAATACAAGGTGTTTTCATGCAAGCAGAAACCAAAAATCGTAATGGTAGAGTATATCCCCTTGGCGTTCTTCAGAAAGAAGTGACAAGATATAATAAAGAATTAGTATCCAAAAATCGTGCTTTTGGAGAACTAGGTCATCCAGACGGACCTACTGTCAATCTGGATAGGGTTTCTCATATGATTGAGGAACTTGTACCCGAAGGTAATAATATCATCGGGAAAGCGAAGATTCTTGACACACCAAATGGTAAGATTGTCAAAGAACTTCTAAATTCTGGTGCAAAACTTGGAGTCTCTAGTAGAGGAATGGGCACACTTGAAAAAAAGGGAAACGCAAATTACGTAAAAGATGACTTTTACCTTGCAACTGCAGCTGATATTGTTGCAGACCCTTCAGCACCGCAAGCGTTTGTGGAAGGAATTATGGAAGGTAAGGAATGGATTTGGGACAATGGTATTCTGAAAGAATCCGAAGTCGCAAAGATTCATAGACTTGCTTCCGCAAATAAACAGGCAGAAGCCTTTGAAGCTTTCCTTTCAAAACTCTAATTTTATAAATATAATTAATCAATACTCTAAGGAGACTTAAAATGTCTGAAAATCTCAATAAAGAAATGGAAGAAGTGGTTGAGGATACACTAGAGGAAGAAACTCCCGCTCATAAATCCGTTAAGGGTAAGGGTGGAGTAGTTGCTCCAGTAACCACACCCGAAAGCCAACAAAAAGACAAATCCGGCGTCAAACAAGCAAAACAACCTGCCGCTGGAGTTGCGTACAAGGAAGAAGTTGAAGTTGAGGAGGAAACCGAAACTGAAGCAGAAGAACTTGAAGAATCCCTTCCAAGGTTGAAATCAGAAATGATGGATGGAATGGTAAAACATATGAAGAAAATGAAAAAAGAGGATCTTGCAAAACTCTATTCAACAACTCTTATGAAAGAGGAAGACGAAGAAGAGGATGAAGATGATGATGAAGAAGAAATGGAAGCTTATCATAGTAAGAAAATGAAGAAAGAGTCCATTGACCAAACAATAGAATCTCTTGATGTTTCTGATGATGTAAACGCATTGGTTGAAGGGGAAGAAATTTCCGAAGAATTCAAGTCAAAAGCTGCTACAATTTTTGAGAGCGCAGTAAAGACTAAAGTTCGTGCAGAACTTGAAAAAATGCAGGAAGAAAACGACAAAATTATCACTGATATGGCCGAACAGACAATGACTGATTTGGTTGAAAAAGTAGATGACTACTTGAATTATGTCGTTGAACAGTGGATGTCTGAAAACGAACTTGCTATTGAGCGTGGACTCAAAGGTGAGATTGCAGAAGACTTCATTAGTGGACTGAAAAATCTTTTTGAAGACCACTATATTGATGTTCCAGATGAGAAGTATGACATTCTGGAAGCTAACTTGACGAAAATCGAAGAGTTAGAGGAAAAACTTAACAAACAGATTGAAGAGAATGTTCAGTTGAGAAAAGCGAAAGGTGAACTTGTAAAAGAATCACTAGTTGCTGACGTTGCTAATGGGATGACTGATACTGAAACTGAAAAGTTCCAAAGTCTGGTTGAAGATGTAGAATTTTCTGATGAGGAATCCTATACGGAAAAACTCAAGACAATCAGAGAAAGTTATTTTGGTTCCAAAGAGGTTCTTACCGAAGAGGGAACTGAAGAAACTACTACAGAAGAAACAGTTGAAGTGACCGATTCAATGGACAAGTATTTAAAAGCCATTGGTCGTGACGTTCAACGTGCTAAACAATAATCACTTTAAATAGGAGTACTATATGTACAATGCAGAACAACTCCAAGAAAAGTGGCAACCAGTTTTGAATCATCCCGATCTCCCAGAGATCACAGATTCTTATAAACGAGCTGTTACCTCAGTTATCTTGGAAAACCAAGAGCGTGAACTCAAAGAGACACGTTCAATGTTGGCGGAAGCTGACATGGCCGCAAGTGCAGCTGCTACGTTTGACCCAGTATTGATTTCACTGGTTCGCCGTGCAATGCCTAACTTGATGGCTTATGATGTTTGTGGTGTTCAACCAATGAGTGGACCTACAGGACTCATCTTTGCCATGAAGGCACGTTATGGTGGTGGAGACACAGGATTCACCGAAGCTCTCTTTGATGGAGCTGAAACTTCTGCTAGTGGTAGAGGTGGAGTCGGTGCCGGAGACATTAAACAAGTCGGTTCAAACCCAGGCGTTCTTAACGATGCTGGTGCAACTGCTCCTCAGTCAGTTGATGGAGGTTCACCAGACGGAGTTTATAACGCCAGAGCTGGTATGACTTTAGCTCAAGCTGAAGCTCTTAGTGGTCCTTCAACTGGTTCAGATGACCCAAGCCCCCCAACTGGTGATTTCCCAGGCACAAACTCTAGTGCTAAAGACGGGGAATTTCAGGACATGGGTTTCACCATTGAGAAAACTCAAGTTACTGCAAGGACACGTGCCTTGCGTGCTGGGTACACAATGGAACTTGCACAAGACCTGAAAGCTATTCATGGTCTGGATGCAGAATCCGAATTGTCTAACATTCTCTCAACTGAAATCCTTGCTGAAATCAATCGTGAGGTTGTTCGTTCAATCTACACAGTTGCTAAAAAAGGTGCTCTGGGAGTAACCGCTGACGGAATATTTGACCTTGATACAGATTCAAATGGTCGATGGTCAGTAGAGAAGTTCAAAGGACTTCTTTTCCAAATCGAGCGTGATTGTAACGCTATCGGAATCGAAACACGAAGAGGAAAAGGTAATATCCTCATGTGTTCCGCTGACGTAGCTTCCGCTCTGTCAATGGCCGGTGTTCTGGACTATGCTCCAAATATGTCAACAAATCTTAATGTTGACACAACTGGAAATACTTTTGCCGGAACAATCAATGGACGAATTAAGGTCTATGTTGACCCATATGAGTCTCTTGCAACTGGTGCCGGAAACTGGTATGTCGCTGGGTATCGTGGTGCTTCTGCTTATGATGCAGGACTGTTCTACTGCCCATACGTTCCATTGCAAATGGTTCGTGCGATTGGAGAAAATGACTTCCAGCCAAAAATTGCGTTTAAAACACGTTATGGAATGGCCGAGAATCCATTTGCTCGTTCATCAATCCCAACAAACATTGATGTTAATGCTCTTGCTCCTTCTGCGAATGTTTACTATCGCAGAGCTCGAGTGAACAATATCATGTAATCACTCTTGAGAGGGGATTTATTCCCCTCTCAAATCCCACATAAATACTTGTAAAGGTAAATTATGGCCGATACAAGTCAACCCACAGTTTTAGATTACGCTTCACAAACTACTTGGAGAATTCGTTTCAATCGAATTACTAAGGTCGAATGGTTTTGTACAAATGTTAATCTTCCAGGCATAAATCTTGGAGAAGCATTATTTCCTACTCCACTTTCAGATACCTATGTTGCAGGAGACAAATTGACATTTGAGACTCTTAATATAACTTTTTTAGTGGATGAAGAACTACAAAACTATAGAGAACTATGGGATTGGATTGTTGGAGTTGGATTTCCAAAACAACATTCACAGTTTTCTTCTGTTCTTTCAAGTGGTTCAAATCCTGGCGGAACATTGACTGCATCGAATAGAGTAGGAAATACAGTAACCACTCCAAGTGATAGACCAGTATACGATGAGGCTACATTGATAATTTACAATTCAAAAAACATACCGAAAGTTGAAGTAGCATTCAAAGACATTTTTCCAACAAGTCTTTCTGGACTTGCATATGCTCAAGATGCTACAGATGTTGAATATTTTAAAGCGGACGCTACTTTTAGATTCATGTATTATGAGTTTAAAAATGCCACATAAATAATTTCGAGCAGTCCAGAGTATTATTTTAATAGTCCACTCAAATTATGTGCGACAACATACTTAGGGTGACGGACTGCTCCCTTTGATGAATAGATTATGATATCACTAACTGAATTACAACAAAAAGTAAAAAAAGATTTGAAGATTAACGATCTTCAATTAGATGTGGAGTCCCTGAGAATCCCATCATTACATTCCCAATACTTACAACTCCTTACAGAACATTCTCTTGCATATAAAAAAGCCAGAAATGAACTGTCAATCATTCGTAGAAACAAATGGATATACTACTCTGGAAAGGCTTCAGAGGATGTCTATAAAGAGAAAGGTGATTTTCCTATAAAACTGAAAACCAAAGACGAGGAAAAGACCTTCATTGAAGCTGATGAAGAGTTTATTGAAAAGAAAAAAGAGGTGGATTATCACGAATCTATTGTAGATTATCTTCAGGAAATTGTGAAACAGATTGGTAACAGAGGTTTTCAAATAAAAAATGCAATTGATTGGAGAAAATTTGAATCGGGAATGTGATGTTAGGATACGATTATCTGTCTATTCCACTAGATAATAATTTACTCTATACTTGGGCAAAAGAATCTTATAAAGAATTCCAACAAGGAACTGCATCTGGAAAAATATCAGAGAAAAGAAACAGTAAAATATCTTTTCTAACTCCAAATGAAAAAATAAGAAAAGAACTGTTTAGACTAGCTAATAATGCAAATGAACTTGGTGGATGGGAACTAAAAATCACAAATGTAGAAAATCTTCAATATACAGTTTATGAAAAAGGAGATTACTATAATTGGCACACAGACGTAGGTAAAAAAAGAAATCCTCTAGGAATAAGAAAATTATCGTTTACAATGATATTGAATGATAATTATGAGGGTGGTACGTTACAGATGGAACATGGAGCTCCAAATAGTGATGACAGAGTATACAATATTTCTCCAAAGTTAGGAGAAATTATTTGGTTTCCCTCTTACAAATGGCATAGAGTGACATTAGTTACAAGTGGAGTAAGACATTCTTTAGTATGTTGGTTTATTGGAGACTATGGTTGATATAACTGTTCACAAGAAGAATGATGTATTTCTTCAAGTTGAATGTGAAAGAAGTATCGCAAGAGAACTCAATGACTTTTTTAGTTATTGGGTTCCTGAAGCAAAATATATGCCTGCGTACAAAAATCGTATGTGGGATGGAAAGATTAGACTCTTTGATTCTAGAGTCAATCAAATTTATGTAGGTCTTTTAGATTATCTAAGAGACTTTGCAAAGAAAAGAAATTACTCAATACAAGGTGGAGAATGGTCAACCCTAGCTACTCACAAAGAAGATGTTGAATCTTTTATCTCAAATCTCAAAATACCTCTACAACCTAGAGACTATCAAATTGATGCCGTACACCATGCAATACGAAATGGCCGTAGCATCCTTGTTAGTCCTACTGCATCTGGTAAATCATTAATTATCTACATTCTCATTCGTTATTTTGAGAAAGTATTTTACGATCCAAAATTAACAAACATACTACTTCTAGTTCCTACCACATCTCTAGTCGAACAGATGTACAAAGATTTTAAAGATTATGGATGGAACTCTGAATATTATTGCCATCGTATATATGGAGGTAGAGAAAAAGAATCTCCAAAACTCGTATATATCTCTACTTGGCAATCATTGTACCAAATGCCTAAAAATTACTTTGATAGATTTGGTGCAATTATAGGTGATGAAGCTCATACCTTCAAGGCAGATTCACTTAAAAAGATTATGCATAAAACTACTAATTGTGAATATAAGTTTGGTTTTACTGGTACTTTGGATGGATATCAGTGCCACAGACTAGTTCTTGAAGGTCTGTTTGGACCAGTAAAACAGGTTACTACAACCAAACAACTTATTGATAATAAACAACTTTCTGATATAAAAGTACATGGAATTGTCTTGACTTATGAGAAAAAAGAGTGTATAATACGTAAATATCATGATGAAATCAGTTATATAACTGAATATCCTAAAAGGAATAATTTGATTCGGAATCTAGCGGTGGACCAAAAAGGCAATACTTTGATACTTTTCTCTCTCATCAAACATGGAGAGCAGTTGTTCAAAATGATAAAGGAGAAGACCAATGATGTACATCTTGTCTATGGTAATACCGATACTGAAACCAGAGAAAATATTAGAGCCATTGCAGAAAGAAACACAGGTCACATTATCGTGGCAAGTTTCGGTGTATTCAGTACTGGCATCAACATTAGGAACTTGCATAACATTATTTTCGCTAGTCCTTATAAGTCTCGTATTAGAAATCTTCAATCAATAGGTAGGGGGTTACGTTTACATGATAGTAAAGTTGCAGCTAATCTATATGATATTGCTGATAACTTTGAAGGTAAGAATCATACGTTTCGTCACTTTAAGGAACGTATTAAGTTGTATAATGAAGAAGGATTTGATTACAAGTTACATAGGGTACAAATCTAACTTGAATCCAGACATACTTATTATACACAAAAAAACTCAACAGTCAAGTCAAAAATATTGTCTTGACATTTTCAAAAATAAAGGTTACAATGGCGACTAAAGAACATTATGTAGATAATAAAGAGTTCCTTGCAGCAATGATTCAGTGGAAGGATTTCATTAGTGAAGCTGAGTCAGAAGGAGAAGACCCACCACCCGTGACAGAGTATATTGGAGAGTGTTTCTATAAAATAGCTACACACTTATCATATAGACCTAATTTTATCAACTATACCTATCGTGAAGAAATGATAGGTGATGGTATAGAAAACTGTATTCAATATGCTAAAAATTTTGACCCAGAAAAATCAAAGAATCCATTTGCATATTTTACACAAATAATTTATTACGCATTTTTAAGAAGAATATCAAAAGAAAAGAAACAACAATCAATCAAACAAAAGATGATTGATAACGACACACTCAAAACCCATGAAACAATGGATTTTGATGATGAGGTGTACGATAATACGTACATAGACTTTCTCAGGGACAATTTACCTCAAGAAGAGGTTCCCAAAAGAAAGAAAAAAAATAAACGTGGTATAGAACATTTCATTGAGGAATAGTATGACTAAATTTGAAGAATATGTTGATAAGGTTGAAACCTTAATAAATGAATACACTAAGGGACTCGCTCCAGATGAACTTAGAGCTATAAACAGGTCTATCGAAAACTCTAGTGCTGGGTCTGGGAAGATTTGGTTGGAAGATTTCGTGGACAAACAAATAAACAAAAAATGAAAAAACTTGTAATAGTTACTGATACCCATTTTGGAGCTCGAAATGATAGTCAGGTTTTTAGTGATTATTTTTTTGAGTTCTATCAGAATCAATTCTTTCCGTATATCATAGAAAACTCTGAGGATATATGTGGTGTTATGCATCTTGGAGATTGTCTAGATCGTAGAAAGTTTATTAACTACAAAACAGCTATGGACTTTCGTGAGAAGTTTATAGGTGGTCTTATGAGTACATGGTTACCATGTTACTTTATAGTGGGTAATCATGACATATATTACAAGAACACACTTTCGGTAAATTGTTATAATGAATTACCTATACCTAGAAGTGAGGCTTGTTGGTACGTATATGATAAACCACAAGTAATCAGTATTGAGAAACAGGATATTGCAATCATTCCTTGGATAACTTCCGAGAACTATGCAGATACCACTAAAGTTCTCAAGTCTGGAGCTCAGATAGGTATGGGTCATTTGGAAATCAAAGGATTTGAGATGCACCAAGGAGTGGTGTCTGATCATGGATTTGAAAAAGAACTATTCAAAAACTTTGAAATAGTTTTGAGTGGTCATTATCACAAGAGGTCTAACGATGGTCAAATTTATTATCTTGGATGTCCATATGAAATGACATGGGCAGATTGTGGTGACCCAAAAGGATTTCATACCTTTGATTTAGAAACTAGGGAACTGGAGTTTATACCAAACCAGTATACCATGTTTGAGAAAATTTATTACGATGACTCAAAGATGGATTATGTCAACTCTGACATATCTAAATACGACAAAAAATTTGTCAAAATATTTGTGGAAAATCGCCAAGATTATTTTTCATTTGACAAATATCTAGATAGACTGTATAAAGAAATCTCAGTGCATGATTTAAAAATAGTAGAAGATTTTTCAGACCTGAGCGCCGATTTTGTTCATGATAATGTTGTGGAAGGCGCTCAGGATACTCTGTCTCTATTGGATAAGTACGTGGACGAGATTGAAACTATACTAGACAAAGAAAGAATCAAATCAAAACTCAAATCACTTTACGTTGAAGCTGGCGATTTAGAAATATGATACACTTTAAAAAGGTTCGTTGGAAGAATTTTATTTCAACAGGAAACCAATTTACAGAGGTCATTCTAGATAGGTCTAAAACAACATTGATTATAGGAGAGAATGGAGCTGGTAAATCCACTGTCCTTGATGCATTGTGTTTTGTTCTGTTTGGAAAACCTTATAGACCCATCAAGAAAAATCAATTAGTAAATTCTATCAATTCTTCTGGAACTGAAGTTGAAGTAGAGTTTCAGATTGGAACGAATGAATTTTTGGTTCGTAGAGGTGTCAAACCAAATCTCTTTGAGATTATTAGGAATGGTGAACCTATGGACCAAGAAGCTCATTCCAGAGATTTCCAGAAAATTCTGGAAGAACAAATACTCAAGTTGAACTATAAGACATTTACTCAAGTGGTAATCTTGGGTTCTAGTTGTTTTATTCCGTTCATGCAGTTATCTACAACTCATCGTAGGGAAGTAGTCGAAGATATTCTTGATATCAAAGTTTTCTCCTTGATGAATGGATTACTCAAACTGAAGTATAAAGAAATACAATCAGAAGTAGATTCTCTTAAAATTACAGAGGGATTGTATAAGACAGAAAGAGACTTAGAAGAACATCATCTAGATAAAATAGAAAAAGGTGCAGAGGTTAAACTCAAGAAACTAGAAGAAGATAGAATAAAATACTCTGATGACTTAAATCAGAGACAAATGAAGAATATAGAGCTCTCTAAAGAAATTCAAGAACTAACTAGTGCTACCAAAGATCATTCAAAACTTAACACACTCAAAACACAAATAGGAACCAAAAAGGCTGAGGTAGATAAACAAAGAGATTTCTTTACGAAAAACGATGACTGTCCAGTATGCGAACAACCTATCAAGAAATCATTTAAAAAACTTAGAAATTCAGAACTTTTAGACCAATCTAAAAAGTATGAAGATGCAATGGTAGAGATGGACAGGGAAATAGTTAGACTGAATGATATTCTTAAAGATATGCAAAAGAAGTCTAGTATTATGCAACATAATATTGCAGAGGTTAATGCATTATCTAAATTGATACAAAAATGCATTGATGAAATGGAAGAACTAGAAGAGGCAAAAGAAGAACAAGATAGTATGAAAAAACGAATTGAAGAAATGAATACAAATCTTCAAGAGGTTGATTTCAGACTCAAGGAACTAAAAGAAGAAAATTTTTATCTTGACATTTGCAAAAATTTATTGCATGATACAGGTATAAAGTCGAAGATTATCAAACAATATCTTCCTGTGATGAATCAGACCATTCAGAAATATCTGACTGTTCTGGACTTCTATGTAAACTTTCATCTCAATGACCAGTTTGAAGAAACGATAAAGTCTAGGTATAGAGATGATTTTTCTTACTCATCATTTTCTGAGGGTGAGAAAATGCGTATCGATTTGGCATTGATGTTCACATGGAGAGAGGTTGCAAGGTTGAAGAATTCAACGAATACCAATCTACTTATCATGGATGAAGTGTTTGATTCCAGTTTAGATGCAGCTGGTACTGATGACTTTCTGAAGATTCTCAATGAACTTGAGAGTCAAAACATCTTTGTGATATCTCACAAAGGAGATGTTCTGTTTGACAAGTTTCATAGCATCTTGAAGTTTGAAAAACAGAATAACTTTAGCAAAATAGTAGAACCATGATTTATCAATTATTAGAGTCACAACATCCATTGGTGCATATGAAAATGTCTGGTGAGTCAGAACCAGAGGATAAAGTAGAATTCTCTAAAGACATGGCTGAAACCATGAGACATTGGGGTGGCATTGGTCTTTCTGCAAATCAAGTGGGATTTCCATATCGTATGTTCGTAATGGGTGATAACGACAATTACATAAATTGTTGGAATCCAAGAATTTTAGTCGAGTCTGATAATAAGGTTGCAATACAAGAGGGATGTCTGACATACCCAGGCTTGTTTGTGAAGATTTTTAGACCAGATTGGATTGAAGTAGAATTTGAAGATGAAAATGGTGAGACACACCAAGATACCTTTGAGGGTCTGATGTGTAGAGTTTTTCAACATGAGATGGACCATATGGATGGTATTGACTTTACTTCAAAAGCTACTAAAATGAGTCTAAATATTGCAAAAAGAAAAATGAAAAGAGGAAAATTAAAACTCAAAAGAGCTCATGGAAAAGATATGCTCGCACAAGCGAGTTAGTCAAATAATAACTGGCGATCCAGTAAGACCACATATAAATGCAGAAACTAGGTTGGCTCCTGGGCGAGATGTCTTTCATATTGATGACATGGCATATCTCTGTATGGTCTATCTGGATCGTGTTCCTGCCGATGAAGAATGTCTATTGAGTGCAAACTGTGGCTCAGTTGCAGTTGCGTATACAGTATGGTCACTGGAAAAAGGATATGGAAGGAAAATCATAATGCAAGCAAGAGACATTATCCAAGAAACTTGGCGATTCAAACGATTGGTTACGTTGAGTCCCAAGACCGATATGGCAATGAAATTTCACCTGAGTAATGGTGCGAAGTTGATTGCCGAAAATCTTACTTCAAATAATTTCGAGTACCCGATAAATTACTAGGGAAGTAGTTCAGTCTGGTAGAACACTACGTTTGGGACGTAGATGCCGCAGGTTCAAATCCTGTCTTCCCTACCACAGGCCATTAGTGTTAGCGGTAGCACGTTAGACTCCAAATCTAAAAGCAGGGGTTCGATTCCTCTATGGTCTGCCAAAAATATATCTGTGATGGTGGCCGAATGGTGAGGCGATGGTCTGCAAAACCATTTATGGTGGTTCGATTCCACCCCATCACTCCAAAAAAAAAGACTTGACAGTTGAGAATCTATATTATACAATAGAACTGAATGATTGAGAAACCCTTTCGGAGCAATAAATGCCTGAAGTAAACAAAGATGTCAAGACTCTACTCGCAAAACTGCTTGCGACTGAGAATATTCATGTTGTTCATAAGAACATGGAAACAGCTTATTTCGATACCAAAAATCGAGAGTTGGGTTTACCTATTCTTGAGAATATGTCTGGTGACATTTACGACCTCATGACACTTCATG
>VTLG01016696.1_pt1 | contig 20092 bp, 31 predicted proteins | sample 4694571 | NCBI WGS metagenome assembly VTLG01 (sample SAMN12604809, study PRJNA352737) | marine metagenome | biome: ENVO:00000447; feature: ENVO:00000209|ENVO:00000569|ENVO:01000036; material: ENVO:00002151; isolation source: viral sequences binned using virsorter ... | reverse complement strand
GATGTGAGTAATTTAAATTTAATTAGGGTGAACAATGAAGACCTCAAAGCGGGCAAGGGTAAGCACTATGCACAGTTTCAAACTGCAAGTAACTCAACTTCATATAGATTAATTTTTCACGTAGCTTCAACTAATGCCGCGGCTTACGATGTATTCTTAGATGAAATAAGTGTTGGCCCACAAGGAATAACAGACTCACCTGGATTAAACAGGGATGTTATTTTACAAATTGAAGGATGCGCCGGTTCACAAAGTTTTGCAAACAATACAGTAACTACTGTTACAGATTTTAATAGTCCAAGTATTTCAACTGTTGGAAGTATGTGGGATGGTACTAATTTCACAGCTCCTGAAAGTGGTTACTATGATATTCACGGACAGTTTACACTAGAGAATGATCCAGACAATGATTACATTAGAACACTTTGTTATATGTTAGTTAATAGACAAGATGGGGCGGGTTTCGTCGATGCTAAATTTTGGAGAACTGACGAAAAATCAAGCGGCACCGAAGCATGTCAACCTTACGATATTAATAGTTATTACTTAACCAAAGGGCAACAAATAAAATTTCAGTTGTATCAACAAAACTCAGATGGTGATGCGACAACTATTAATGCAGGGGGAGCGCATTCTTGGTTGTATATATCCAAGAGACAATCTCAATCAGTAGCAGCAGGCGGTGTGGATATTGCTTTATTGGCGGGTATAAACTCCGCTACTTCAGTCCCTGATTCGACTACTACTTTAATAGACTTTGGCACTAAAGAGTTAGACACTCATAACGCTTACAGTTCAGGCATTTATACAGTTCCCGAAACTGGATTATATCATATTAATAGCTCGTTTATGTTCAACTTTAACAATGAATTTGATATTTCAGAAGTAATGTTTATTGAAATTAGAGTTAATGATGTACAACAAAGAGTAACGAATTACAGAGAAGGAGATGTATCGGACACTGATAATAAATATTACTCAATGCAAATACATGCAATACTATCAGTCAATAAAGGTGATGAAATAAAAGTTAATGTTCATCAAACCTCCGGGGCAACTTTAACAGCATATAACGATACGAAGTTTGGTTATTTAAACATTTTAAAGAGAGCCTCTACTCAAACAATACTTGAAAATGAAACTATTGCAATGAGAGCGACTAAGGACGATACCCAGTCTATCCCAAACTCAACAACAACAAAAATTGAATATGATGATGTTGATTATGATACACATGGCGCTTTTAACACTAGTACTAATACATATACAGTTCCCTCTAGTGGTATTTATGATATTTATGCAAAGATGAGATTTGCAGATTTAGATGAAACTGTTGGTATGAACACGTCAATATCTTTATTTTTAAACGGTTCAGTTAAGTCACAGATAGTTGACGAATCCGCCGAAAACAATCAAACGTCAAGATCAATGAGAATTTATGACACGTTATCACTTAGTAAGGGTGATGAAATTCATATATCAGTATACCAAACCGATGGCTCAGCCGAAGACACTAAGGCAGATGCTACTGACAATGTAATAACAATCAAAAGAATAAAATAGGAGTAATTTATGCCAAAAGGAATTGGCTACGGCCCTAAGAAAAAAAAGAAGACAAAGAAAAAAGGCAAGAAGAAATGATTGAATTCGATGCCATTTTTAAAGTTGTTACTGCGGCTGTTATAAGTCTAGTAATAGCTGGCTTTGCATCTAATACTAAAGATGTAACTGCCAACAAAGTGCGTATCGATAACTTAGATAATTCAATTAAAAGAACCGAAAAGATGGTCAATGATATTCACAGTTATTTATTAAGAAGGAAAAAATAAATGCCTATAGTATTAACTGACCTCGCTCAGAAGTTATCAGAACAGACAAATATAGTAACCAATATTATTTTAGAGATAGAGGGATTTTCCCACAAGTTTGGAGCGATTGATATAAAAGAAGAACTCGCTTTAGACATGGATAAAACGTTTGATAGTGGTTTGTTTTTTGATACCGACATTCTAGATCCAGATAGTAATGCTATTATTAATATAGATGGGACAACTAAAAATATAACTTCGCAGCTTTCAATTGATAAAGGTATTGAAGCAGTAAAAAGCTTTACGGTTGATATGCTGGATAAAGATGGTTTGCTATCCGATATATTCACACCTGGAAAAACAGTTGATGATGTTTTAGGGCAAAAAGCTCAGGTCTACCTTAACTTTAAAGGAAGTACACACCCGACAGATTCACTGTTAATTATAGAGGGTGTAATAGGTCAGTATACATTTACAGGCAAGGGAACGTGTAAATTAGTTATTGATCATGCTTCACAGCTTAAAAGACAAGAAATATTTTTAAGTCATAAAACTAAATTAGATGGTGCCTTGGCTTCTGGTTCCGGGGCGATAGATTTATCCGATGCCTCTGGATTAGTGATACCTGACGCAACAGTTACTGAATTGGAAACCTATGTAAAAGTAGGCGATGAAATAATTAAATATGATGGTATTAGTAGCAATCAATTGACAGGTTGTACAAGACAGCAGTTTGGGACTGTTCAGCCATCTTCGCACGATTCTGGTACAGAGGTTACAAGCTTTTACAGATTGCAAGGTAACTCAATAGACCTCGCTTTAAAGTTAATGTTATCCACAGGTGGTTATGGATTAAGTAAATCAACAACTGCCTTCGAAATACTTTCGTCTACATTAACTGTGGAAAACGCAATTTTATTCGCATCGAAAAATATTGAAACAGAACTAGGATTAACAGTTGGTGACCATGTACAGATTACAGGCTCTGATTCAAATAATATTACGACAACCATTAGTAGCTTTGGATTAATAAATGAAGATTACTCTTATATTGTTGTTGCTGATGCTCTTACAGCTGAAGATGAGCAGACGGCAACTGTTAAATTTAAATCGAAATACGATGTCTTGCAGGAAGGAGCAGGGATGCTCCCCGACCAAGTCGACATATCTAAGCATCTTTATTGGCTTAGTACATTTAGTGGTAATTTTCCTGATCTAGATTTTTATCTAGAAGAAGAATTAATAATAGATGAATTTATAAATAAAGAGTTATATAGACCTTGTAATTTATATTCAGTGCCAGGGGCTAGAGCCAGTGTAAAAATGACTCTACCACCTTTATCAGATCTTTACACAAAAACATTAGACTCTAGCAATGTAATGGATCCCTCTAGTATAAATGTACATAGATCGTTAAATAAATACCATTACAACTCACTGGTATATAAGTACAACACCAGAGCAACGGATTTATCAAAGTACTTAAATGGCAAGGTTGTAATTAACAATGATTCATTAACCCGTATTGGTGCAGGTAAAAAAGTTTTTAAAATAGAGTCACAAGGCTTAAGAGATAATTCAATTACTACACAAGCCTTAGATATTAATTCTACTAGGTTTTTAGACCGATATAAGTTTGCTGCCGAATCATTTTCTATAACGACTTTTTTCTCGAACATAACTATCGAAGTCGGTGACATAGTTGTTGTGGATGGTCTTAATATTTATGATAGCACTTCGGGAAGTAGAGCATTTACACCAAAACAATTTGAAGTAATTAATAAATCAATATCAATTGGATCTGCTAAAATAAAATTAGATCTTTTATCTACAACTTACGGTTTAGATGGCAGATACGGGGTTGTAAGTCCTAGTTCTAAAATAGACTCGGGGGCAACCACAACAAATATACCTTTAAAAGTATCTTACGGTTATACAGGAAAAGAAGAAGAAAAATGGGAACCACATATAGGTACAAACGTTAGAGTATATAATAGCGATTTTTCATTCAACGAAACTGTTGTACTTACAGGGTTTGATTCATCTTCGCCACATACGGCAATAGTTTCCCCTGCATTAAGTTCACCACCATCTGAAGATTTCATATTTGATTCACCTCTTTATGATGATGGGACATCTGATGCTATGGCAATGATGAAGGATATGTATTTATTTGTTAACCCTACTTTAGACATAACCGGAGTAACTGACTCGAGTACTTTTACAGTCTCTGTTTCCGATGCGGCTAAACTGTTTGCAGATGCCACGATAGAGGTGCATAATAGTACGTATACCGAAGCGGAGGAAGCAGTAGTGGACAGTGTTGTGGGGACTACAGTCACCTTGAAAACAGCTCTTAGCTTCACACCTACTACTGATCATAAGATAAATCTAGTAGGGTTTGCATCTGATAGTGGAAAACCTTACAGAATAATTTAGGATATATCATGGCAGACGTAACACCGGCAAAAGCAAACATTCAGCAAGAAGAAGTAGATTTTAAAAGTGCAGTTTCAGAACAAATGCTTTCTAAAATTGGCAGTTCAATCAACTTTATCAATGACCGGCAATTATGTACTTTTAAATTTGATTTCATGGGCAGCTTTAAGCCTTTAGGGCTAGGCGGAGGAGAGGATGGACGTTTAGTTTTTCCATTTGATGCTGAAATTTGTTGTTTAGCTACTTCATTACGAGACACAGGAAGCAGTGGATCGACTATTATTGATTTACATAAAGTAAACTCGGCAGGAGCTGACCAAGGTTCTATTTTTCAATCTTTTCATACTTACGAAATTCCAAATACAGCAACTAGTGGCGCAGGCTTTTACAGGAATTATATCGCTGGTACATCGGCTTTTCCCGGTGGTACATTTTCCGGAACTAGGGGCGATATGCCAGACGCAAATAGATTGTTCAGTGCAGGTGAATTACTCAGAGTTGACGTCGTAAGCAATGCAACCGGAGCTAGAGATTTATCAGTCACCATATTTTATAGACCGAGATAATTAGGAGAGTTAAATGGCAACTTATTCAGGATCACCAACCGAGTCAATTGAACGATTTAGTATTAAGAACAGTTCTTTTGGTTCGACCACTTACGTAACAACAGTTGTTACAGTAGGCGCCAATGAGCAATATGAATTTTTACAATTGCATGCCGTAGCCCAAGATGGGAACATTAATAGTTTTCATTTACATGGTGATTATGCAAGTCTTGTTGATGAACCTGGAAGTGCGGGGCAAGGTATATCGGGTTACAGTTGGTTTGCAACTTTTGGTGGTGCCCAACCACTCACGGAGGAAGGAATAGTCGATTCTGAACAATTTAAAGCCGAAGTTGATGTTTCCGCTTTAGATTACACAATAGCTTATGCCAATTCTCCAACAGATCAAGCTGCCCTTTATGTAAATAACTACGGTCCTAAAAGATTAATTTTCAGAGAGGGAGCAATTATAACATTAGAGCACAACCTAACTAATTTTACCCCATCAAATGAAGAGTTTATGGATTGCGATCTTTGGTTTAAGAAAATAGTATACAATGGATAAGTTATTCGAAGTCAAGGAAGACATTGAATTAGAAGATCTCCAAAAATTACAACCTGCAATTTGGATAATCTTTACTGCGGCATTGCTTTATTGCAAAAAAAATAATTTGGTTTGTAGAATTACAAGCATTATTGGCGATAGAGAAAAAAGCAATGTAAAGGCAGTTAGTCGTACTCACAGTGATGGCCGTGCCATTGATATAGGCGTCCGACCAGAAGATGGTTGGAACCCAGTACATGCACAACGTCTTTGTTACCAGCTTAACAGAGACTATTCAGAGATAGCTGCAATCTCTTACAGTGACCATAAGGCACGCGCGGGAATCCCAAAATCTGATCACATACATTTACAATGCCGAAAGGTATCTAACGATAAACTTAATAAATTTATAAAGGAGTAAATTATGTTAGAAGAAAAGAAGCCGTGGAAAAGTAAAACACTTTGGTTGAACCTATTAGTGGCCGTAGGATCTATGATGCCATGGGCGCCTGTTGCAGAGGCAATGTCTGAAGCAAACCTAGTCATGGTACTATCAGTTGTTAACATGGTTCTAAGACTAGTTACCAAGGGTAAAGTCTCACTAAACTAATGTTTGAATCTCTCTTGAAAATTTTTGAGGCCGGGCTATCTATTTGGGATACTGCCCAGTCTCGAAAATATAAAAAATCAGTACTTGATTTAAAACGAAAAAGGGCCAAAGAACTTGAAAAAGAATTTCCTGATTATGATGTTGTTGATAAGTGTGAACGGCAGTTGCAGTGGCTTGCGGAACTCTTCGCCTCTGAAATTAAAGGACAGAAGACTAAGGATTTGTAAGCAAGACGGTAAAGCTGGTTTATGTTGGCAGTATTACAAAAAATGTAAGGGCAGACTATTTAAAAAATGTCTTATACAAGAGTTCTATGATTTTAAAGATAGAACAGTAAGACTTAAATTAATTGATATGGGTTTTACATGTACGTCTGATAGAAGGTTTCTATAACCTAAAATACATCAGTAAATTCTACGTCCCTACTTCTTTTATCAATAGTTGATTTGCAACTATTACAGAATCTTTTAAACCTAACGTCATCTAGTTTCCAATCTTTAATAGTAAATTTTTTATCACACCTTAAGCATGTGTTAGTTACCCATGATGCTTTTTCTTTTTCTTCTTCCTCATTGCCCATAGAGCTCCCTCCTAACATCATCCACACTTCTAGCCACAAAACCAAGACCACCATTTTTATTTATATCTTCTAAAAATAGTTTTTGATTTTGTGACAATCTCCCTTTCTTCGACTTGACCTCTATAGCAATAAATTGTCCAGTGTTGCTAACACCAAGCACGTCAGAAACACCGTTCCTCTGCCACTTAGAAGTGCGACGAAAAGTTTTCTTCGCAACATCATACACTCCTGTACTATTGTTCTTCCAATAGCATCCAGGCAAATGAGAAAGATAATCGAGTATAGCATTTTCAATTTGTTTTTCCGTAAGTTCTTTCATAGTCCATAATTGTATGGACAGCTTCATTGTCTTGTAAAGCGGCATTCTTCCAAAGCCGAAGTCTATTTAAATAATTAGGAACCCTTTCTATAGTAGCACAGTAAACATTTTCAACATGTTTAGCCGCAATAGGGCCATACTCTAAAATAAAATCTTTTTGTATCTGGAAATAAGCTTGATCAAAATTAATCACTTCACAACCTTTAGGGTGTATTTCATTACATCAGCCATTTCTTTGATAGTCATTTTTTTAGCTTTAGCAATTTCCTTTTTATATTCAGCATCATCTAGGAATGTTTCTTGTAAATAACGAGCATACTTCTGTTTAACTTCTTTTTGTTCTGCTAAGGCTTTTCTATTTCTACTTGCAGCTTCTATTTCCTCTCTGGAACATGTTTTACTAACACTAAGGCCTGCATTATCTAGACATCTACCAACGGCTGATTCTTCACAGTTTTCTAGCCAACTTGTTTTATTTGCAAAACCACCAACACCTTTAAACTCTTGCGCAAAACCAGTTGCTAGAGGCATGTTTAGCGTTTGGTCATCAACTGTTTTGAAACATGATGCTTTAAATAAGCAACCGTCATCTGTATTGTTTATAAGATCAACAACTATCCTCCCATCAGGATTATTGATATAAAATTGGTGCTTTCTTTCTTTAACTGTAATGTAGTTATCTAAATTTCTATCACTCATTTGGTCTCCTTATTAAACTCTTTTGCAGTTTCTTTTTTAGCAATCTCTAAAGCTTTTAATTTTTTCTTATTATCTTTTTCTATTTGTTCTTTTGTTCGACTGTCTTCAAAATAATCTCTTTCTGCTAACCCTATTTTTCTTCGACGTTCATTCTCTGAAGAGTGGATAAATTCATATAAATCATCCTGAACACTCTTTCTTTCCTTACCAAAAAAAGTTTCGATTTCCTTAATAACATCCTTGTCACCTATAAACATGTTTAATATACTCCTGTTTGTTTTTATAGATGTATATGATACAAAATTTAATATGTAAAATGATAAAGGAAAAACCATATGAAAATTAAATATAACAAGCCAACACTTTTTGAAGATTTGCGTTATGAGCTACGTTTGACGGGGAAAGAAGTTGCTGAGAAACTAGAGATAACGCCATCCGCTTATTGCCATTTAGAAAAAGGCAGTACATGGCCATCATTTGCGACACTCCTTAAAACCATGGAGGTTTTTGATGTCTCTTTTGAAAGGATTGCAGAATATTACAGAGAGCGAGAAGCGTACATTACAAGAGCTGCTACTCGAGCGAATTCTAGAACTAGAAGAAAAAAAAGAAGAACTATTAGAAAGGTTCAATGATAACCATCCTAAAGTATTAGATGTTGAACAGTTGATTAAATTTAACAACTATGTATATTATTGGGTAGAAAACCCTTCCACGGAATACTTGCAATAAATCTGTAGTCTGAGACAATAGGTTTATGAAAAAGCTAAATGCCAAAGGTCGAAGCTGCTTGATAATCGGGGACACCCATATTCCTTATCATCATAAAGACGCTTGGGCATGGCTAAAAGCAATCAAAAAGAAATACCTTAATAAAAAATCATTGATTCTTCATATTGGAGATGAATGTGATTACAATAAATTTTCATTTCACAAACCCTGGGATCCTGACATCGAATATTCTCCAGGCAGTGAGTTACAAGCATGTATTGATGAAATACATAAAAAGGGCGGACTGTATGATTTGTTTCCTCGCCTTTTTCTTGCCGACTCAAACCATGGGTCGCTAATTTTCAGACGTGCCCGGCACGGGGAACTGCCATTGCACGTTATAAAGAGCTATGTAGACATCTTAGGAGTAAAAGGTTGGGAATGGCACGAGGATTTTTTATTAGACACAAAAAAAGGTCCTGTATATGTACATCATGGTAGATCAAGTAACATTGGTAAAGTGGTTGCCTCAACCCAAAGTTCAGTTATCCAAGGCCATTATCATGGGTTACATAAACTTGAATGGTTCCGAGGCATATCTAGTAATAGATTTGGAATCCAGACAGGATGTCTGGTAGATAGTGGGTCTAGGGCTTTTTCTTATGGGAAGCTCAGTCTTAGTAAGCCCATTATTGGGTCAGCGTTGATCAAGGAATGTGGCACGCCGACCCTTCTTTCAATGAATCTAAATAAGAATAACAGGTGGGACGGAACGATCTCATGAGTGGGCAAAAATTCACACTCTTGAAATTTCCGCATTCTACTGATGAAATTATTTCCGAAAGAATTGATGGGTTAGAAAAACTTATTAACGAAACAAACGACGAAGCTCACATCTGTGCTTTACTGCAAATGATTATCTCATTAGTCACCAGAAACTATGAAGGCGTTTATATTGATCAGATGGTTTCTAAATTAATTGAAAGCCATCATTGGTGGTTAGAGTGTTGTAACCCAGACGCCACACTATCAGTTGAAGAGAGTGCAGATTCTGAGGAATGAGTCACAATACTTCTTCAAATAATTCTGTGAACAAAGGCCACCTACGCTCTAATCGTATTCCATAATTATCAGGTAAACCGTTAGATAAAAAATAAGGTAGTGATACCGAGTTAACTTTTTGCTCGTATAACTTAAGCTTCTTTGGATTATAATTATAAAGCTCCATAGACATTTCTAAATTGAATGCAATAATTTTTTTACCATCCTCTTTGTGCGGCTTGTACTCTAAATAGCAGTCATAGTTATATTTATCAAATTCACAAACTCTTCTTTGAAATATCTTATCTATTTTTAAATTTTCAGCAGCTATCGCAAAATCATTAATTATCTCATAAAGTTTTTTGTTACAAATTTCTTCTTCCATGTAAAGCCAATCCCATATTACAAGTATTATGTAAATGACGCGCTTTTCCACACTAATTTTTATTATTTGCAAAGTAAATGCAACTTGTCGCATAATTTAATACCTGTAAAAAAATGCTGATATATATGTTTTACTTTCGTTATTGACATCAAATAAAATTATATATATTAAACAAAATCATTGCTTATGAGAGGAAGGAAATGTCACCAAAAAATATGGGTTTCGTAAAATTATGGAGAAGTTTTTTTGACAGTGAAGACTTTAAAGCAAGGAAGGGAAAGACAAATGATCGTAGAATTATGTGCCTGGCGATTATCTGCCAAGCGAACTATAAAAAAGTGACACATAACGGTGTAACTCTGCAACCCGGTGAAATCATTATAACTCATGAGAAATTAGCCCGAATTGCTGAGGTGCAACTAACCTCGGTCAAAGCTCACCTAGTAGCGCTGGTAAAAGCCCGCATTATCGAATGTTCTAAAACCTTCCAAGGTACTAGAATAAAAGTAATTAACTGGGAGCATTATCAAGATACGGCGGAAGTAACACCGGTACCACAGCAGCTTAAGCGAAAAGTTAGCAAAAAATTAACGCCTACATTTAAAGAAGAAAAGAAAAAAGAAAAAAGAAGTAATAGGGAAACCAAACCAAAAAATATAGTACCTGATTGTGATTTCTTCCAATGCGACGAGTTAAATAAATGGGTAGGTGGATTACCGAAGAGTACGAAAGAGAGATGGTGCAATTACGCTGATTACACCCTGATGGAAGAAATGACCTACGCGGCAAAGGAATGGGCCGAAGAAAAGGGTAAAACTATGAAAAGCTGTTATCAGTTTGTAGAAAATTGGTGGAAACGAGACAAAAGATTTACATCCATGGAAGACAACAGAAGAAAATTAGAATTTTTTGCCAAATACGACAAATGAAGGACAACACGGTGCCCAAAAACCCGAAATATACCGTTGAATACTTAAAGTTACTCAAGGAACAGAAGCAGACACGTGATCTAAGGACCGCATTTGCCCTTCTAAGCGCTCATAATGGACTAAGGAAGGGTAAGCTTCATCTTTTTCTTGCGCCGACCTCAGGAGGCAAATCTACGCTTGGTAGAAGTTTGCTGTTCGACGCGTTAGATAATAATCCCGACTTAAATGTTCTGATATATCTATCGGAAGAATCTGAGGATAATTTTTTAAAAGAATTAGCAGATAGTGAATATGGTAATCAAAGCGGATTAGATAGATTGATTATTTATTCAGAGATTGATCAAGGAGAAAATATAGACTCCGGAAAGCTTTTAATGTTGTTAGAGGAAAATGAAACGGATTTATTTATATTAGATAATATTACTACTGCACATTTTTACCAGGACCTCACAACTCAAGCACAAGGTAAAGTTGTAAATAAAATAAAAAACATTTGTGTTAAAAAAAATATACCAGTTATTGTTATGGCCCATACTAGAGCTGAAGTTACAGATAATATGACTAGAACAATTGAAAGTAACGATATTAGAGGCTCTAAAACAATTGTTAATTACTCGGAGTTTTTATATGTATTACAAAGCTTTTCTATAGAGCAATATGATAATTTACTTAAAAAAAGAGCAAACAAAATTTATTCTACGATATCTATAAAAAAATCAAGAGGTGAACAATTAAGTCATAGGTTGTTTTTTTTAAAATATGACGATAGGAAAAGAATATATTTTTCAGACAGGGAAATGGAATTCCAGGAATTTAAAAATTTATTTAAAGAGAGGAACCATCTGTGAAGAAAAGATTTAAATGTGATGAATGTGTATATGAATCAGCGGAACAAAAAATACTGATACTTCAATGTATGAAGTGTGAGAACCGTACCAGGTATGAAGAATTAGATGTAGGAGATAAATGTTTAATACAGCTATATAAGAAATCCTTAAAAGAAAACAATCTTGAATTGGTACAAAGCACTTATTTAGAATTAATTAAAACAGGCATTGATGATATAACTACTCCTAATAATATTTAGATAATATAAAAAAAATTAGACATATTGATTTTTGTTTCATATCGTTTCTTAAATTATTTAAGGAGAAAAGCATGAATACTTTAAGTGTATCAGGTAATTTAGCTAATTTAAAAACTAGAGAAACCAATTCAGGTACATTAATGGTTACTTTTGGTGTAGCCGATCGTCAGTATCAAAATGGTGAAGAAAAAACTCAATGGTGGAATTGTACTGCCTTTGGAAAAAGAGCAGAAACACTTGCTAAATTTAAAGACAAGTTAAGTAAAATTACTGTTAATGGAAAAGTTGTTCAGAACACTCATGATGGAAAAGTTCTATTTAACGTATTGGTTAATGATTATGATCTTACGTTTAAAGCAGGTGCTGATTCAGTAGAGAAAACAACAGAAGTAGCGACAGACGAAATACCATTTTAATGAAGGTGTTAGCGATAGTGTACGTAGTAGCTTTCTTACTACTTGTATTAGAGCTGTATTATTAGATATGGAAGTTTTAGTTATAAGATTTTTAGCATTTGCAATATGTATCGGTTTTTGGGTTGTGTTTGCTATTTTACTAATAGGATTTTAGCAAATGGAAACAACAGAATACGAGCATGTATGTGCACTTACTAAAAACTTAGACAACATTGAACGTCACGAGCTTAAAAGTTATTTAGGTATTGGTTTAGCTGGCGAGGTCGGGGAAGTTTTAAATCTTTTAAAAAAGCATCAATATTATAAAAATTACGATTTAGACACTCACCTTTTTAAAAACGAACTTGGGGATTGTTTGTATTATTTGACAAATTTAATCACCGAATCTGGATCTTCATTAGATGAAATAATGGAGATCAACCAAGCCAAAGTAAAAGATTTACTTGCACGACAACTTATTGGAGAGTAAACTTTTTACTTACCTTCCATGAAAACTCGTTCAGCGAAAACAGGATTAGGTCAGGGTGTCATAACCTGGCCTTCTCTTTTTATAGCTTTGTTTTCTCTTCCATTAGTTTTAGTACAGAATTAAATTCAACAATTAATTTTCCAAACTCTTTAGTTAACATATCTATCTTTAAGTTAATGTCATAGAAGTCTTTTCTTAGCTCTTTGATAATAGCTTCTACTTCTTTATTGTTTAATACTCGTTGCTGTGGTTTAATTTCAATACTCATTTTGTTTCCTTAATGGGTTCATTCAAGGGGCAGTGTTTTTTATGTTTTTTCGCTGTCCCTTTCTTTTTTAATACTAGGTAGCAATACATAACAACATATAACAAAGTTGTATATAATAACTAAAATTAAGTGTATACAATCTATAAAACAGTGTGTAATTTATACAAGATCATATGAAAGCCTATTCTTTGTATGATTATTAATCTTGAGTTGATCAGACCAGAGGTTTATTTAAGCGTTCCCTTTGGTCTGGTTAGCTTTAAAAACAAAGGGAAGAACGTGGAAGCATCTTCAAAAGAAGAAAATAAAAATTTTACAGAAATACCATTTGAGGAAAGTTCTAAGTATGAAGTTGATATACCACTTTTAGCAGAACCACCATGCCAAGAGGGATTAGAACAATATAATAAGTACTTAATTGAAGAAACTAAGGCAGAACTTTTCACCACTGATGCAGAAGCCACCGCTGCTACATATAGACGTGTAGTAAGGGATTTGTTTTCTGCTCATTCATACATTAAAGAGATAGGTGACAACAAACACCTTAAAAAGAATTTCCTTCTTATTAATATGACAGAGCTAATTGAAGGTTTAATTGTTAAGTATAAAAAAGCCGGAAACGATGCAATTGGATACGCTCAAGACCCTTCAGATATCTTTGGTGGATAAAACCCCCAGGTAATGGAGCCATCCAGATACCCGGGGGACTCCAAGTCTCCCTAGAGTTTTAGAATTTTATTTATAATTTTTTTATGTTCAGCAGATTCACCATCTAATCTTAAGCCTGCTTTTAAGAAGGCGTCGTGAATTTTCTTTAATTGTTTACGTGTAGTATTCTCCCTTAAGAGGTGTTTGTACTCTAAATTAAAAAATAATCCTAAACCTGTATAATTATCTGTACCTACATTTATCTCATCAACAGGGATTTCTTGTCGATTATTTAAAAAAAATATTTCTTCTTTTATTTTGTTAGCTTCTTCTGAATCAATGTCATGATCTTTATTAATAAGTCTACTTAACTTGTTTAATTTTTGATTAATTTCTTTTTGGCAGTTTTTATAGTTTTCAATCCAGAATCTAAGATTTTGACGGCGTTGAAAGTCTTGAGCCCACAAAATGTCTTCCATTATGCTTTGATTTTTTAATTTGTTTTGTTTTCTCATGATGGCTCCTTAGTATATATAGATAATAGCATAACTGACTCATTGTGTCAAGTACTAAATAATGCAATCAATTTTATTGAATATGATTTTAATACCTGATAATGTGTATAAGGATAGAAAAACACGCATAACTAAAAAAGGAATTTCAGTTGGCAAATCATCTATTATATAAGCCTGAGTATTGTCAGTTACTTATCGATCATATGTCTGCGGGTGGTTCTTTTGTATCGTTTGCTGGAACTATAAATGTCGGAAAACGTACAATATATGAATGGGTAGAAAAGTACCCTGAGTTTGCAGACGCTAAACAAGTAGCTAAGTCTAAGTGTGAAGAGTTCTATATTAAAAGTTTATTGGCCCTAGGGAATGGTATTGTCGAGAAAGGTAATGCTACCTCTCTTATTTGGCTAACTAAGAATATATTAAAGTGGACTGACAAAGAGCAGTCTCAGGGTGAGAACTCACAACCAATAAACATAACGATCAGCAAGGACGACAGCAATTAATATAAAAGCATTGCCTCATCAATATGAGACTCTGCAAGCTTTAAAAGATTACTCACATGTTTTAATGCTTGGAGGAGTAGGCTCAGGAAAGACCTTTCTAGGTTGTTTGTTTTTATTAGACGAACTCAGACGCTGGTATGATGGGGATAAGTCAATTGGACTAATTACTGCTAACTCATACGGCCAACTTAGACGATCAGTTTTAACTGAGGTGTTCAAGAATTTAAGTGAGTGGGGTATATCGTTTGAATACAATCAGCAACAATCATTATTAACTTTAAATGGGTGCAAAAAGTTTTTCTGCATAAGTGTTGATCCAAGCTCAATTGAAAAAGCGCGAGGCTTAACTGTTTCTAGCCTATGGGCTGATGAGGCATTATACATTCGAGACATGGATATCTATAACACAATACAAGGTCGTATTAGAGATAAGCAAGGCAGTGGCAAGACATTACTGACATCATCACCTAATGGTTTTAACTGGGGATATGATTTATTTCAAGGTGAGTTACATAATCCTGAAACGCATAAAATTGTAAGAGCTAAGACTAAAGATAATAAACATATTCTTGATTCTTTTTACGATAATATGGCAGCTCAACTAGATGAGAAAGGTATCAAACAAGAACTTGAGGGAGAGTTTATTAGTAGAGCTGGTGGTGCTGCTTACTACCAGTTTGATAGAACTAGAAACGTTCAGGAAGTTAATTGGAATGGGCAGCTAGGTTTTATAGGTCTAGATTTTAACGTTACGCCATTTTGTGCAGTAATAGGATTATTTAGCTCAGGTAAATTCTTTATCTTTGATGAAATATATATGACCGGTGGATCTGATACTTATATGATGGCGGCTGAATTAAGTAGAAGAGGCTATGGTAACTTTCAGGTTATTGCTGACTCTACTTATTCAAATAGAAAGACAAGTGGGAAGAGTGATAAAAGAATACTTGAATCGGCAGGATTTACCTGCATGTCTACAAGGAACCCATTTGTAGTTGACAGGGTTACAAACATGAACCGCCTATTTGCTCAGGATCGTGTTATAATAGATCCTAAGTGTAAGAAGCTCATCCGAGATTTAGAGCAAGTTACATTCAAAGATAATGGGCAGCTAGATGGTAGTAATAAAGAGTTAACGCACATTAGTGATGCTCTAGGTTATTTTTGTTGGCGTCTGTCCCCAATTGAAGTTAGTATTAAGCAAAGAGCATTTAGCATAAAGAGGTAATTAAATGGATTTAAGAGTACCTGATAATAGAGTCACGATCCTAGAAGAGATTAAAACAGCAGAGAATAAAGACAGAAAAGATGCATCCTTTATTGCTACTGAAGTATATAACGGTAGGCTAAGGCAGTATGTAGTTGAGTATCTTGAAACACTATTTAGTTCTAGCACAGTTAAAGAGATGCCCGTTCAATCTGGAACAAACCTCGCCGCTAGAATCGTATCAGAGCGAGCCTCTATATACAAAGAGCAACCTCAACGAAACTTTCAGAATGTAGATGAGAGACAAGAAGAAGTTTTAAATAAAACGTATAATGATATGAAAGCGAACTTCATGCTCAGTAAAGCTAATGAGTTTTATGCTCTTCAAAACCAATGCTTATTGCAGTGTGTACCAGTAGACGGCAAACTAAAGCTTAGAGTTCTTAAACTACATCACTTCGATGTTATTACTATGCCAAACAATCCTGAGGAGATGCTCGGGGTAATTATTAGTAGCTATGATAAAAAATATAAAAGAGAACTAAGGGAAGATAGCTCACCCATTGCAGCATCCTCTATTAGTAGACCTAGTAAATCAAATATATCAAACCAAATAGACGAGAACATTGCCGACCCGGATGATAGTGGTCCATCCACATATGAGATATGGACTAGAAGCTACACCGATGAGAATGGAGAGTATGTACCTGCACTGAATTTTGTTATGAATAAAAAAGGTGAGATGTTATCGGAAGACTTCCTTTCGCCGATCGAAGGACTACCCTTCATAGACTGTTCCAGCTATAAAGACTTTCAGTTTTTTGCTTCTGAGCATAACTCTATTATTAATTTTACAATTGAATTCAATGCATTGATGTCCGAGATAGCACAGGGCCATAGAATGCAATCCTATAGTCAACCGTATATAAAAGGTCCGAAAGAGTTGTTACCAAAGTCATTAGACGTAGGACCAAATACAATCCTCAATCTTCCTAGTGATCCTGATCTAGGAGATGTTGAGTTTGGTTTCGCTGTACCAGGCGGTAGTGTTGCTCATGGTATAGAGTTAGCCGAGCAGTTATTAGCTCAGTTCTTAAGTTGCCAGGGAATAGATCCTAAGGTTGTAAGTAGCGATAGTGGGCAAAGATTCTCTAGTGGTATCGAAAGACTACTAAGTATGATTGAAAGATTCGACGCTACAAGAACAGACTTTAGCTTGTTTCAAGAAGTAGAAAACAAGTTGTTTCATATAATACACTCTTGGCACAATGCCTTACAGGGTACAGGAGTATTAGAAGATAAGTACGAGATGCCTAGGTTAAGTGATGATGTAGACTTAGCAGTTACATTTGCCCGACCAGAGGGCGCTCAAACAATGCTAGATAAAGTATCAATGCATGAAAGATTAATAGAACAAGGATTAGGTTCTAGGGTTACAGCAATAATGGACATCATGGATATGTCTAGAGCAGAAGCGGAAGAGTACATAAGTAAAATAGATGAGGATGATGTTGGTGCATTTGCTAGTGAACAACCTAGCTTACCACTAGAGGAATAAAAAACAACGAGAGGCAAGGATGCCGATAGAAAAAGAAGAAGTAAGTTTCACTTACGATTTAGATGAATTACTAGATGACGTGCCTATAGAAGATAGGGAAGACGCTGCTTATGATGCGGGTAATGTAGCATTAGATGCAGTGAAGAGTTATATGGCCAAGCAATCCTCGCCTGTTAAAGGTGAAGGAAAGTTTCAGGCTTTATCTAAAGACTACAAAAAAATAAAACAAAAGATTGCAGGTAACAAGAAGGCAAACTTAAAGTTGTTTGGTGACTTAGATGAATCAATGGAAGTTGAGGCGAATGATAATTCTTTTACTATAAGTATTAGAGAAGACAACGTAGAAAAAGCTTATAATCATAATACAAAAAAAACTAAAGAAAACCCTCTACCTAAAAGGCAATTTCTTCCTAATGATGCAAAGAACGAAACATTCAAACGTGATGTTATTTCTAAAATAAAAAAAGAAATAAAAAAGTATAAGAAAACTAAAACATTACCTGATTCTGCCATAGCACCTTCTGTAGAAATAGGTGTTCCATTAGAAACAATATTCAAACAAGTGAAAGCAAATAAGCGAGAGTTAGAATTAGCAAAGAATATTTTTAAAGTAACAATAAAGGATATTCTATGAGCAAAACTAACGTATCTTATAAAGTAAAAGGCCTAGAGCAAAAGTTAAGGAAAGTTGTTAATGAGCTTAAAAAGGAAAAATTTGCCGATGTTATAAAAGACACATTGGTGGATGCAATTAGGCAAGATTCATTAAATCTTAAGACAGGTAAAAAGTTTAAGTCATTATCTAGATCAACTATTCAATATAGAAAGTATTTAGCGAAACATAATAAAACTCATGAGGACTATTCTCCCAATAAACCAAACTTGACTATAACAGGCAGGTTATTGGGCAGCATAAAGGCTAGGATAACAGCTAAGGCTAAGGGGATAGTATACAAATTAAATGTTAGTGGAAATCACAAGAGATACAAGGGCAAAGAAGGTTTGATTGGAAAAGAACAAACAAACAAACAAATAAGATCCCACCTTGCAAAGATAGGAAGAGACCCTTTGGGATTGACTGGCAAGTCTAAGGAAAAGATTGTCAGGCTTTTAACTGTAGCAATAACAGAGCGTTTAAAGTGAACGCTTGCAACCATTAACGTAAGGAGTTAAGATGGAAAATGATAATCCTAATCAGGGTAGTGCCCACACTGAAGCGCAGGTCAGTGACCAAGCTAGTGAAACGGTTAAGGAGAATGTTTCTACCGAGAATAAGTCTGGTAACATTCCCTCATACGAATGGCACAGAAGAGTTCTAGGTGAAAACAAGAAAGCTAAGTCTGAACTGGCAGATGCTCGTCAAAGGCTTGAAGCTTACGAACAGAAAGAGATGGAAGCCCAAGGCAAACATCAAGATCTGATCAATGCTTTAAGAGATGAGAATCAAAAGTTAAAGGCTGGTATTAGCGAAAGAGATCAAGTCTACACATGGTCAAAAAGGTCCGAGGCCTTACGTCATGTAGCATCTCAGCAAGGCTGCGTAAAACCAGATCACTTGTTAAGGTTAATGGACGAAGATGTTCTTAAGCAAATACAGGTGGATGATGCGTACAACCCAGTAGCAGAAGATGTTAATAGAGTTGTTGAATCGTTCAAGGGTAATCCTGATTATCAATACTTGTTTAGGAGTAAAGCTCCCAGCGTTGATACAGTAACTCCCAATTCCAAAGCTCAGAAGAAGGAGCGGAGGAAAATTTCAGATATGAGTTCTGATGAGATCGCAAGATACTTAGCAAACCCAGATCTGTTAAAAGATATTTAAGTTATAAACCGCTATTTAATACAAGGAGTTTAAAATGGCATCAGAGATCGGAAGCACAGAGGTTTCAGCTGTCCAGGGTTCATTAGTTAGCCAACTGGTTCAGCAAGCACTAAGAGAGAAAGCAGTTGCTTTTTCTACAATCACAGACTACGGAATGCATGAAGGATTAACTTCATTAAAGATTCCTAGAGTCAATAACTTTACAGCAGCAGCTAAATCAGAGAACACAGATCTTTCTAATCAAGAAATGACATTCTCTGCTGATACTTTAAGCTACAACAAGCACTACGGTGTTAGAAGTACAATTGAAGACGCAGCTAGATTGTCTGCAGGTATCGATGTATCTGCTGAAGTAATTAAAGGTCAAGCAGAAGAAATTGCAAGACAGATTGATGCTGACATTATTACACAGATTAAGTCTGTTAGTTCTGCAGCACCTGACCATCTATTAGATTACACTGATACATCTGGTGATGCTCTTGCAGTAGCAGATATTGCAAACGCACGTAAACTACTGAGAAATCAGAACGTTCCTATGGATGACGGAAAATTATTTATGTTAATTTCTCCAGACTCAGAAGCTGATTTATTGAATATTTCTAACTTTATTAAAGCTAGTGAGTATGGAAATGATTCAGCTTTAAAGAATGGTTTCATTGGGAAAATCCTAGGATTCCAGGTAGTAGTATCTTCGCAGCTTGATGCTCAAGATGCATGTTTTTATCATTCAAGTCACGTAGGATTCTCTTTTGCAGCTCCACCAAAACTAGAGCAAGACAGAAGAGCTGAGTCTCTTGGTGATATGTTTGTTACATCTTGCTTGTATGGAACTACAGTTCTAGACAGTGGTAAGCGTGGTGTTTTATTTAATGGTTCTGGTTCTTAATAACTAAGGATTGATTAATGGCTTCAATTGAAGTTGAAGCTTACAATTTTCTCAGGGCGAAGTCTTTAATAGGGCTTCGCTCTTTGATTCGTAAGCATGA
>VTLG01013246.1_pt1 | contig 20093 bp, 29 predicted proteins | sample 4694571 | NCBI WGS metagenome assembly VTLG01 (sample SAMN12604809, study PRJNA352737) | marine metagenome | biome: ENVO:00000447; feature: ENVO:00000209|ENVO:00000569|ENVO:01000036; material: ENVO:00002151; isolation source: viral sequences binned using virsorter ... | reverse complement strand
ATTCACCAAATTTTTTACCAAGAACATAAGGATTTTTATCCCATACTAAATCATATATACCTTCATTTCTAAAAGGTGCATCTGCTACAATGTATGTCTTTCGATCTTGTTGTTTTGAGAACTCTTCTGGTAAGGTAGAAAATTGTAATGCATCTCCAAGACCACCATGCCAAGCCTTCAAATATACATCACTCATAATCTATTCTTATAATACTCTTGTTGTTCGTAATACTTAATTAGGTCTTCCTTACTTAGGACTTTAAGTTCTTCCCATAGTTGATTATTTCTTTGCATATGAGGATTATGATACCATGAGTTCTGTGTTCTTTGATGTTCTAAATGATATGCATGATCATCAACTCTACCTATCTTATATCCAAGAGTTTTCCAACGATGATGTCTCTCTACATCCTCTGGTGCATATGCAATAAATCCTTCATTCTCTAAGTAACCATCAATGTATACTTGACGATTAAAGAATTGAACCATACCATACTCTGCCCAACCTTCTCCTCTCTCACTTTTGTAGTAAAAATAACGATCATCAAAACATTCAGAGTCAAAATCATTATTTAAAAAGTTAGATACAAAGTCACAGTTTTCAAAGTCATCCATATCTTCTTGTGTTTCAATCGTAAATCCAAGATTTACTTTTCTCTCACCATGATTACCAAAACGAAATGGATAAACAACATCATATTCACCCTTCAACATTTGAACTGCATTGATGTAACTACTAAGAGGAAGAATTAAATCAGTATCATAATTAACTACAAAGTCAGTTTTAGACTCCATGACCATATCATTGAGAACTTTTGTGCGATGAAATGCATCATCAGTTCTTGTATCTTCTTCAAAGATATGAACAAGATTATCTGTCTCAACTAATCGTTCAATTATCGGTAAAGCAAAGGTTTCAAAACGACGTTCAGAGTCCACTTCTTTTATCATAACTGTAGTATCAAAGTTATGTAAAAGATACGCTGTCGATAAGATTACATTACGAAGACGATCACCTGTGTCAATTCGTAAAGGTATAATAAATGTGGTGTTTTTTAAATCAGTCTTCATTAATCATTCTCCAACTTTTAGGAAATAAATCTACAGTGGATTTGTTTGCATTGTTCGGTCCAAACCATTTGTGTGGATACATAACTTCCTTGAATGGATACTTACATAACCATGCACCCCACCATGAAAATGTTGAGTTTGCAATTATGAAATCTTCACACTGAGTCATAAGATAAAGATCATGGTATGGACTATCAGATTTAGTAATTATAAATCTATCACTTGAAAATAATTCTTGTTTATAACACCAATCTGGATCATCAGAAAATATAATCACTTGACGATCTTCATCAAATTGATCCAAAGCATTCTTATAATATCTCATTGATAGATTATAATGATTAAGAGAGTTGATTAGAAAATCACCTCTACGAATATGTAATGCGATTGGATGATGAAACTGTTTAAGTATTGATTTACAATCATCTCTATATTCTTTCTTGACTTTAAAATCTTTGACAATCTGATCACGGATATTTACAAAGTATTTTTCTGTCTGAAAAAATCCAACGACTGAACAGTTGTCAGGACACTCATTATATAAGTCTGGATCAAAATGAAAGTGTGCTTCCTGCACGTATTCATTTGTTGGTAATAATCCTTTATTTTTAGGTTTAATATCAAAGGCATCATACAATTCAATACGAAGTTTATTTCCCAAACCATCTTCAAGAACTTCTTTATGATTTGGAACTGTATATTCTAATCCTCTGTTGTTGGCAATACCCTTCAGTGCGGCGTATTGAAACATCTGGTTTCCCAGTTGTCCCATCTTACCAAGATAATTTAATCCAATCATTCTACAATATCAATCGGTGTTGGGTCGTTGTAAATTTTAGTCCATCTCTCTGGAATGATGTCTGCGTCACAAAGTTCTGCATTACCATAGTTATAAGCCTTCTCACCATACCAAGGATGAGGAGCAACAACTTTGCCTCGATCATTTTGTAACCAAGCACCCCACCAACTCATTGAACTATTTGCTATTATACCACCACTACACAAAGACATCAAGCATAGATCAATATAAGGAACACTTGCTCCATCATCGAACACTTCATATGATGCATCTGACATATAAAATCTATCATCCTGTAACCAGTCTTGACGTTTACACCAATCTAATAAATCAGATAAAACTATGACATTCTTATCTTCTGGAAACTCTTGTAAAGCTTTCAAATAATATTCTTTTTTACATAATGGATGATAGTCTTGTAACAACTGATAAGACCACTTCTCACCTCTCTTTCCTGTGACGTTCGGATTACCTCTACGAAGATGTAGAAAAATACATTTATCACTACCACCAATTGAATTAATAAACTCTTGACAGGGATCTAGAATATCTTTTTTAAAAGTAAAATCTTTTTTTAATTCTTCTGTTGCATTTGCAAAATATTTTTCTGTTTGAAATACACCAGAATAGTTTGTGTTGTCAGTGCAATCATCTAAAAATTTTTGATTGAATGCGGTGTCTCTACATTCTAATGTTTTAAAAATACCTTCACCTGTATATTTGCATCCTTCTAATTCAAAACAATCAAACAAACCATAGTTGTCATATCGAACAGCACTCTCATGTGGGATCATAAAATCATATCCATGTTTTTTAGACATGCCACGCATGAAAGCATACTGGAACATTTGATTTCCAAGTCTACCTTCATTACCTAAACCATTAAAAGAAACTGTCATTACAAATACTCCAATTTAATTTCATCAAATACTTTACTTATACCATCTACAACAGTAGTTTTTGGTGTCCACCATTTTCTGATGTATGGGTCTGGTATATTACGAGCATCTTTTTGCACTTCGTCCTTCGACGATGACGGAGAAATCTTGATTTCCTTGCCGATACTTTTGAATAATGATTGTATATTTTGTGCAATTTCCAGAATACTTGTAGAGACACCAGTAGTGATATGAAGCTCGTCAGTAGAACTGAATTGATCGTAACAACCCATAATTGTTTCCAAAGCTTCGCAACAGTCTTCAGCATATAGAAACTCCCTTTCTTCTTTACCATCTGTCATCATATTTATATCACCAGTTTTAAATCCCTTATGGATGAAATCCGTAATCACATGTGCCTTTTCCATATCTCTTTCAATACCATACACATTCCAAAACTTAACAATCAATCCATTAAGAGATTTAGTGTATAGTTCACCAACTCTTTTTAGAACACCATAGGGTGAGTAACTCATACTACTCATTTGAGATGAAGCAAAGACAAATGGTTTTTCATATTGATCAATAAGACCAAATACGTTTACCATCATTCTAGCATTATTGTCAATAAAATTAAAGGTATGTTGGTATTTCTTCAAATAGTGTGAACCACCTACATCAAACGATAAGAAGAATACAAAATCAGATCCCATTATAGCATTGCGAAGATATGCATTTGGAATATGTGTCATGTCCTGATATTCACCATTCACAATATCAAACTCAAATACTTCATGATTTTTTTCACGAAGATATTCTGTAAGATATGATCCTATTTGTCCACTTGATCCCAATATCGCAATCTTCATATCTTCTCCACAATCCAAGACTCTGGATACAAATCTTTTGTATCATTAGATGATAATTGAGGACCATACCAAGGGTCTTGTGCAACAATCTTTTTATCTGGTGATGCCTGTAACCATGCACCCCACCATGATAGAGATGAATTAGCAATGATTGCACCATTACATAAAGACATCAAGCATAGATCATAGTAAGGAACAAGAGACTTTGCATATGATCCACCACCTATCATTACAGGAGTATCATAATATAATCTTGTCTCTGAAATTATATACTTATCGTCTTTAAATGCATCTTGTGACTTAACCCAATCTAAATCATCTGTGCATATTAATATTGGTCTATTTGGAAAATGTTTTTCAACCATCTCACCCATCCACTCTGGTGTTGGTATAGGATAATAATCTTCACGACCTACATTATCTCCTCTACGAACATGTAAAAAAGATATATCATCATATTGATCAATATATTCCTTACAAGCTTCAAGAATATCATCCTTAAAAGTAAAGTCTTTTCTTACATTTTTTTCTGCATGTTTAAAATATTTTTCTGTCTGGTAATATCCATCAAGATTTACATTATCAGGGCAAGTATTGAAAAGATCTTCATCAAACTCATACCCAGTTTCTGATACTGTATTACCATTAACTATACCTGTCTTAATACCTTCCATTTTAAATGCAAGAAACAAAGCGTAATCTGCATAGGTAGGATGATCTTCTGGTGGTATACAAAAATCATAACCATGTTTATCAGCAATACCTCTTAAGGAAGCATACTGAAACATTTGATTACCAAGTCTTCCATTTGTTCCTAAAGTATTATATCCAATCATAATTTAATTTCAAAGACCTCCTGAGTTGGTTCTTCGTATATAATTCTTGAGTCACATTGATCTTTAAGTGAAGAGTCAGAACAGTAAACAGTATAACCTTCATTTAAAAGATCTAAACAAAGACGATATTGTTGACTCTCTGTAAGAATATCGGTTTTAGGTTTGTATGTCAAATACCCAAAGAGAAATGGTAATTTTTTCTTGTTCTTATTAATAAAATACTCTTTTAAAAATGTTGCATGGTCTTCATTAAATGCATCTGTAACATGACCAATGTTATGATTGACACCTACCTTACTTGCGTATGATGCAAATGCACGATTGTCTCTTGGAAAACAAGGACCACCAAATCCAAAACCATATCTCATATATTTCTTACCGATACGATCATCAGAACCAATTGATCTTAATACATTATCAATCTCATCTTCCATACCAGACAATGTAAGAACCTGTCCTAACATATTGGCATAACTAATCTTCGTTGTAAGAAAACAATTCACAGCAATCTTAGTGACTTCTGCTGCTTTTGTGCTCATGAAGTAGATAGATGGACTAATAAATCCCATCTGTATATTTTCATATATCTTTTCTAACTCTATCTTATGTTTACCATTCCCACCAATCAATACCATATCGGCATTTTGTAAGTCTGTAATAATCGAACCCTGTGCAATAAACTCTGGGTTGTAGAATATATCAATACCTGTATCTTTGAGTGCCTCTTGGAAGTCATTACAATCACCAGGATTTGTAGTGCAACCAATGACTAAAGATTTTTCATCAAGTAATATAGGAATATCTTTGAAGTCATTTATAACTTTCCATACTGCACTTACATCATAACTTCCATCTGCAAGTGAAGGTGTTGCAACCAAAGTAAATATCAAATCACATTCTGATATAACTCTAAGATTATCAGTAGTAAATTCGATGTTCTTTGCATTAGAAAGATACTGTTGAACTTCGGGTTCAGCAGTATCAATCATACCTTTCTGTAAACTATTAATATAATCTACACGATTATCAGATGCAAGGACTTCATACCCTGCCTTTTCAATCAACAGAGCAAGGCAGATTCCTAATCTACCTGCTCCAATTAATCCAATTTTCATAATTTAAATGTTGGGATAGGCTCCATTTTATGTTTGTTTTGTGTGTTGAATTTTTCTAAAACTGCAACACCAGGTCCTGTGCCTGTTTCCATTGCTTCTTCTAACTCTGGATATGATGCACCAAGTTGTGCTTCATCAGTTCTTGAGTCATCCCACAAACCATCAGTTGGTTGTGCATCAACAATACGTTGATCTACTTCTAGGTATTCACCTAGTTCCCAGACTTCCGTTTTATAAAGGTCAGCAATAGGGGCGATATCAACACCACCGTCACCATACTTAGTATAAAAACCGACTCCATAATCCTCTACTTTGTTTCCTGTTCCAACCACTATACCACCAACAGATCCTGCGATCTGATATAAAGTCACCATACGAATACGTGATTTAGTATTCGCATTTGCATGAGCACTTGCAGTAAATTCTCTTTTATTATAATGTTGTGCTTCAGACCACCACTCAACTGATTTTAAGAAACTATCATATACACTTGATAGTTCTACTTCAATTCTTTTTACATTGTCATACTTTTCTGCAAGTCCTTTTGAATGGACATCAGAAAGTTTTGAGTTTTCAAATTTAGAATCAAGAGGCATACACACAACATAAGTGGGTAGTCCTGTTCTTGCACATAGTGAGGAGACAACAGCAGAATCAATTCCACCTGATACTCCTACTACAAATGCTTTCATACTATGTTGCCAATAGTAATCTTTTAACCATCCAACAATTTTATCTGTTAGATCTTCATAACTATCAATACGTGTCATTTTATCCAGAGGCTAATAATTCGAGTTCTTGTTCTGATTGTAGCACATTTTCTTCTTGTGTGCTGTATAATTGCAAACATATCCAATTATATGTTTTGCGTATTCCTTCTTCTAATGATTGTGAATAGTCCCAACCAAGTTTTTCTCTTACAAGATCATTGTTTGAGTTACGTCCACGAACACCAAGAGGTGCATCAAGTATGTGTTGTTTCTCAACTTTCTTGTTTGCAACCTTCGCTGCTGTCTCAACCAACTGATTGATAGTAACCATCTCTTCTGAACCTATGTTTACAGGTCCTAAGAAGTCTGATTGCATCAATCTCCAAGTTGCTTCGATGCATTCATCAATGAACAGGAAGGAACGAGTTTGTAAGCCATCTCCCCACACCTCGATGGTTCCACCTTGCGGTGAGAGTTGAGCCACTTTGCGACAGATTGCTGCTGGAGCTTTCTCTCTGCCTCCATCCCACGTTCCTTCTGGTCCGAAGATGTTGTGGTAACGAGCAACCCTAACAGGAATATCATAGTTGCGATTATAAGTGAGATATAACCTCTCAGAAAAAAGTTTTTCCCATCCGTATTCGGAATCAGGATTAGCAGGATACGCAGAAATTTCACGACAGTCAGGGTTGTTAGGGTCTAGTTGGTTATGTTCTGGATACATGCATGCAGAACTACTGTAAAATATCTTTGTTTGATTTACTTTCTTATCTTTGTTTAACTTCTTTTGTTCTTCTAAAAGATTTAGATTGATTGAAGCAGAGTTATGCATGATGTCTGCATCATTCTCACCTGTAAAAATAAATCCTGCACCACCCATATCAGCGGCAAACTGATAGATTTCATCAAATGGTTCTAAGAACTTATCTACAATTTGTGCATAGTAATTGCCAGTGTATCCACCAAAACGAATTACTCTACGGACAATTTCAACATCTCTAAGATCTCCACAAACAAATTCATTTGCTTCTGTCCTAGAAAACTCAGGGTATTTTAGATCTACACCTCTTACCCAATATCCTTCTTTACGCAGTCTTTTCACCATATGACTGCCAATAAATCCACCTGCACCAAGAACAAGTGCGGTTTTTTTGTACTCTCTCATATCCTATATGAATAGTCGATCAATATATTTAGTATAAGAAATTTAGGGTTGTTTGTCAACTCTCCCATAATCATCTTGTAGTCTTACAATATCTTCCTCATCACACTTACCTCTTTGCACTTCTACAAAAGTTACACCATCTGGACTTGCTTCCATACGATGTACTGCCTTTTTTGCAATAAACATATCATCACCATCATTCATAATAAAAACGTTTTTATTTACAATTGCCTTACCAGAACCCTCCACCACTGTCCAATGTTCATCACGATGATGATGATATTGAAGTGATAGTTTTGTATTTGGATTCAAATGTATCTTTTTAACCTTATAGTTGACACCCTCATCAAGAGTAATATACCAACCCCAAGGTCTAAATTCAAACTTTCTCATTATTTCGTTTTAAGTGTTATACACTCTCAATATACTGAATGTGATCCTCTAGTTCTTTAATTAGTTTTGATTTGTTATGTCTGCGATCTAACTCAATCCCAATGGTACGTCCATAAATTTCAAGTTCTTCTTTTGACATATCATGAAAGTCTTTCTCATCAGAAAATGCATCTGCAATTTCCTCTTCTGGTCTGGGTGGTTCCTCTACTACAGGAGTAGATGTTTTTGGAATCTCAGTTTTTAGAGTCTTTCCAGATAATAAATCTCCAAAATGTGACATTTTACTATACTATAATGTTCTGATTTATTTATCACAAACGTAGCAAGGCACTCCTGCAGGGTCTAACCACTTTGTATACTCAAAGTCCTCGATGGCAGTTTTGAACTGCATAAAGTTGTCGCAGAGGTACATATCCTTGTATCCATTGTGATTGTTCCACTTTTGAATACGATAGTCTGGTTGACCATTCTCAAGTAGATCAGGCATCTTCACATACCTGTATGGATCATTCTGGCATAATACTTCAATCATTGGTTTAAGTCCTCTATAATACATTCTATCACAGCATTATAGTCTGCGTCAGGGTCTTCACCCTTTAAATCAATATATTGTAACCCTTCGTAATATCTTTTTACTTTCTTATATAACTTTGGATATTTAACGTCCAAGAAAATTTCTTTGTTTGCAGCTGCACGGAGAGTGCTTATGTCTTTCTTAAATTTAGAGGTGAGTGTCATTACTCTATATCGGTTTACCTCTGCATTATAAGAGGTTCTTCTTCCTCTGTCAAGCTCTGACTACAATATCACCATCATCTTCATCGTCATCATCTTCTTCTGGATTAAACACGAGTAACTCTTCTCCATACTGTATTCCCTCCATTTCTGGATGTGGTGCTGGCATTTTATATGCTCTCATTGCATCACTATAAGAATTAACTGGTGTCTTATCAAAAGAGTTCAATGTTGATCTCATCATCATAAACATGTATACACAAGTCATACCAAACACGGCTGCAAAACACATGAGGTATATAAAAACCGAAATGTCGTTCATTATCTCTGGAATAATTTTTGAATAGGAACTTGTTTTATCTTATCAATAATATCAGTTTCTATTCTATCTAATATATTAACATCTAAATCCATGAATGGTGGGATAATACCTAACATTCTTAACAATCCATCAACAAATAATGCAAGAGTGGTAAATCCAAGGATCATACTAATGACAGTTGCATCACGATTGTGCTTTGCCATTGATGCCTCATCAATCTTTACTGCTTCTTCAACTGCCTCCTTTACAGCATTAGAAATAAGCACATCCACTTCCTCTTTGGTATAGGTGTACTTCCGTATCTTCTCCTCTGTGACAGTTCTTTCTTTCGGAACGTCAGTCAAAGGAAACTCAGTAATTAATTGCCTTATCATGGTGGATTTGTTTTTATTATCTATTATATCACTTTTCATAAGAATGTCCAGTAGGTCGTTTTGCTTGCTTTTCCTCACGTAAGCGCTCCAAATCCTGTATCCGTTTTAACATTTCTTGCTTTTTTTCAATATCTTCTATCTTCTTTTGCACATCTTTAAGTTCTTTTTGGATATCGTCCATCTTGGTGTAAAAACTCTTCCCCTATAATCTCCTTGCTAATATCACGCAAGTTCTGATGTAGGTAATTATATTTAGGAAGTTTCTAACTTATGATGGTTTCGTTGGCCAAGTAACAGAAGTTAAATCTAATTCATAGAAAGAATCTAACTTTGGTGATGCACTTGCTGGTAAGTCACGAAGTGCTTGTCGATATGTTTTCCAAGCATCAGATACTGCTACTCCCGTATCTATTTGTTTAGCAGTTACCCAATCAGATTCAGTCAATCTTTTATCTCTCTCAACTCTCAATAATCTGAGTGGTTCTGCATTATTAAGTTCAGATAGTTTATTGTTTAACTCTGTTTCTGTAGGTTTGGTTTGACTTTCATCTTTCCAATCAAGACTGGCATAGGTAACAACATCAGCACTTTCAGCTTGAATAACCCATTGTGCTCCTGGTTTTAAAATTTCTAATGTTTTTGGTAAATCGTATTGCATAATTGTAAATTAATAAATTAACCTGCAGGTGCCATTTCTAGCAGCAAGAACTGAGATTTAGCACTAGAATAGTTAAAGTATGAAGTATTTGAACCATTACCCCGTACTTTCAAGATAACTGCGTTTGAACTTGTATTTCCAGATGCACCTAAGTCAAAAATTGCACTTACGTTACCTGAAAACCAACCACTTACACTTGAAGCTTTTGCTGTTTTATTAAACTGTACTTCTGTATTGCTTCCAAATTGCATTACAGAATCATGAGTATTACTACTCTCCCATAGATAGTTCAATGATGCAATCACTATTATTTTGCTATCAGTTTTAAGAGGAGTGTATGAAAATGATGCTACTTGAGTAAAACTACTCCAAGTTGAAGCAGAGTAACCAGCATCTACTACATGCTTATAATTTCTTACTTTACCTCCTTCAAGAGTTGCCCACTGTATAGCGGCACTAGCACCTTTACTTGTCAATACCTGACCATCTGTTCCATAGTTTGCACCACCAATTCCTAATTGACCTGCAGTTCCTATGCGAAGTCTTTCCGCATTATTTGTTCCTAATAATAAATCGTGATTAGAAGTTGTCAAGACAGTTGCACTATTAGAAGCGCTTGGTCCACGAACTTCTAATGTACGACTTGATTGATCATCTAGTAAAACTACAGGTGTAGTGGTTCCAACTGTCAGAGGTTTTGTTGGAGATGCGTCACCAATACCTATACCAGTTGAGTTTCCAGATATTAAAGTATTCGCACCCGTTGCTCCTATTTTTATTCCACTTCTTGCTGTAATTATTCCTATCGCATCTACATTCGTTACGTCTTCATATGTCAATGTCCCTGCAATACCAACATTTCCAGTAACTGTTAGATCACCAGTAATGTTTTGACTCGTTGTTGTGGCAGTAACAATACCAGTTACTGTGATGCCATCGGGAAAATTAGGCGCACCATTTGCATTCTGGTTCGTTATTGTATTTGCTCTAATTCTTGACATCGTTTATATTTTTAGTTATTTATGTCTTCATAATATAGCAAAGAGCATAGAATGGTGGTCTGTTTTCGTGTGCTCCTCCACCACCAGTATTATTCATACTGAAAACTGTAGAAGAATAAGTACCTGCACCACCATACGGGAAACTAGATCCTCCGTTACCAGGAATTACGTGACCACCATCAATGTTTGTGGTGTGTTTGTGTGACGGTATCTGTGCTGTAGTAAGTGTTACAGTCTCAGCACCACCAGTATCACCTACGTCATAGTCATTATTACCATCATGATAACCAACAACAAATTTACCTCTTAAATCGGGGGTGCTATTTGAACCGTTACATAATACAAAACCTGATGGTATGGCATTTGCAGCACCAGACCATATTAAAATACAACCAGAAGGAACTGCTACAATCCCAGTTAAATTTGCACCTGAACCAGCAAAAGATGTTGCAGTAACGACACCACTTGTTATTACACCACCTGAACTTACAGTAACTGCAGCACCAACTTTTACTTCTCCTCCTGAAACATTTACACCACTTCTTGCGGTTATAACACCAACTGAATCTACGTTGGTTACATCTTCATATGTTAATACTCCACCTATATTTAAATTACCAGTGAATGTTCCAGCAGTTCCTGTTAAACCATTCGGAAAATTAGGTGCTCCGTTTGCACCTGCGTTTGTGATTGTACCTGCACGAATACGACCACCTGTTGCAGCACTCGCAGTTGAAGTGTCTGTGCGAATACCTAAAACGTCAGGTATGAAAGTATCTCCATCCGCAACTATAAAATCTGCGTCATCTGTTACAACTAAATCTTGGTAGTGTGTATATGATGCAACTGCTGAATCGGGATGATTTACAGTGACAGTTGAACCAATACTTAGTTCTTGGTTAACATAGTAAATTTTATTTAAATCACTTGTATCATCATCACTCAATGGTGTTCCAATACCAGAACTTGATACACCTTCTAAACCTGAACCATCTCCAAAGAATGCAGAAGCAGTGATTATTCCTGTAAATGTTGCATCACCATGTTGTCTGATTGTTACACCAATACCAGATCCTACTCCAATATCAAGACCAGTTGAGTGCAACAAAGAATCACCAAGACGAATTGTTGATCCTGGTGAAGTTCCTATTCCTGCTGGTGCGACTTTAGTGAATGACATATTTTATTTATCTTGCATTAGTTACAACATCATAGACACTATCACCTGGATGGGATGCAAATGCCATGAATATATATTTTTGACTACTCCCACCTATCATACTACCTAAATTTTGAACTTTAAATCCAGTTGAATAGAAGTCCATATGATCATTAGTTCCACCAGTCCATTCAGCATAAGTATCGTCTGGATATAAAAATCTTTTAATTGGATTAACTGTATCTCTTTTATTATCATGCATACCCCAATTATCAGTTCCAGTGATTTTTTTATATAATACAAAAGCTGGTTTAAATCCACAGTCAACAAAAGAATTATTACCATGCTGACCATTACCTTGATAAATTCCAAATTTTGAATATCCAGGAATTTCTGTCCAACAGTAAGCCACGTATTCTTCACCTGAGTGATTTACATTATGATAATTACCTGAATTACTTGTTCTACTAAGACTAAAAGTAGATGCGTTATTTAAATCACCAATTATACCATTGTTTGAACCACTTGCAGTATCCTCACCACTAGTAAGATTTAAATAAAGTATTTTTCCAGAAGTTAACCCCTGATGTTTAAATATCCATTCAACACTTCTATCTCTATTTTTTACTAGAATGCAAGCAGGAATTTTTCCTAATCCATGTCCAACAGTTGCGTCTGCTCCAGTACCAGTATATATGACAATAGAAAAACCAGCATCTTTATTTGCAGATACTTGTGATGTGATAGTTCCATTAGAATTTGCAACTGCTGCACCACCTGCTTTCCAACACCAAGCAGCGTAATTATGAGAATTAGTATTTATTGGACCGTTTACATCAGTTGTAAAACCATCATGGTTAAAACTTTTAACCCAACCACCACCTGTATTTCCTTCTTCATTAGTGCGATCTGAGTATAATATAGCACCACCACGAACAGTATCTTGCCATACATGATAGTCTGTTGTCGTTCTACTTTTAATCCAAACCAAATCTGGTGCAAATTCTAATCCAGTAACTCTATTATTTGAAGAACCATCACCTGTATAAAGAAGAGTATCAAAATGTTTTTTTGGATCAATCATTCCATTTTTAGATGTTAAATTTGGTGGTATGTTTAGTGTACATAATGCCAAAGCATTATCAGGAGGAGTATAATAAAAATCACCGATGCCATTTGCATCTGTTTTATATTGATTTGTAACTGCTCCAACGAAACTACTATCCTGACCAAAATTAAATCTATCGTTTAAACTTGTGCTATTACCACCATTTGTGCTTACCCAAGAAAATACATAGTCACCTTTTCCATCATTTGGAAGTTCAGGAATAGAAACCGAACAAACAAATGAATTATTCATATAGTACTTAGCAACCATTTGATCCATATCAACTGTCATACCAAGAATACGTGTTACATTATCATTGTAACCTGTAAATCCACCAGTAAATACTTCTGTAGCACTTCCACCAGTATGACGATAAGCTTTCCCACTGTTCATGTCATATCGAACACCACCTGAATTATCATAATAAACACCAGTGTGATTATTTAATCTTCTTGTTATACCCCAATATCTGGTATATGATCCTCCTAACCATCTTATCTCCCAATACCAAGTTCCTGTATTTGGAATAGTTCTATCTGCCTGAACAGCCACTTGAGCTCCACTAGAATCATTAAAGTTTTGAAATTTTAAACCAGCTAAACGAATGCCAGTCATTGCATTTGATCGTGACAGAAGTGTAAAATTATTGGTGGGAGAGTCAGGAACACTATCACCTACTATAAAACCACTTGTTGTAAAGTCATTACCATTACCACTTGTATCTTTACCAAATGCTGCTGTACTTGAATTATCTTTAAATTCTAAATGAAATCCACTCGTTCCATAAGTTCCAGTATATCTCTTTGGTCTCCATATTCCTGTTTGATCCTCAGTGTATGCAAAGGCAGTTGGATCTAATGCCTGTCCATCAACCAAATGAACATCTGCAACATACCCCTCAAACTCATGATCATCTGTATAATCACCAATTTTAGTAGAATTACCTCCAGTGTTAAGACTAAAACCTCCAATACCATTATGAGCAACAACACCATTTATGTATGTGTAAGCTGTGCCTGAATTATTTTTCATAACTATGTGATACCACGAATTAGTATCTCTAATATATGGAGTTGCATTTGTTAGAGAACTGCCATCATAAATGTATAAGTTATTACCACTACTAGTCCCGTTAAATGATAAACCAGCACTTCCAGTTGAAAAAATATACTTATAATCATCTAATTTTTGGTGTTTTACCCATGCTGAAAATGTATAAGTTGAACTGGCAGTCTCTGACGTTCTGGTCATTACACAATTTGTTCTACCATGTCTAAACCTTAAACTTTTCTCAATTACTGTTCCGCCTACCGCACTATCAATCGTTATAGGGTGGGATAAAAATGCTCTTGCCATTATCTAACCTCAACTAAAGTTTACTGACGCACCTGCAAGTAGTGTCGTTCCTGCTGCTCCTGTCTTATGAATTGTGAATGATATTAAACTTATTGATCCACTTGCTGTTGGTAGTGATGGTGTACCACCTGATGGAAATTGGAATGCTGTGCTAAATCCGACTGTTGCAACTCCAACATTTTCAATTCTTACTTGATGACTATCTGCTTCTGTTCCACCTGTAACATCTATCGTAACATTTCCTGTTGCTAAAACCTTATGATCATCTGCACTTGATAGTAATAAATGAGTTGTAATACCTGATGGTGTGATTGTCTCTGTTGCAATACCAACCGATATACCTGTAAGTTGTGAACCATCACCTCTGAAGGAAGTTGCAGTACATATACCAGTTACACGTAGACCATCTCTAAATGTACCAACTCCTAGAGAGTCAACATTGGTTACATCTTCATATGTTAATACACCACCGACTCCTAGATTACCTGAGAACGTACCAGTTGTTCCTGTTAGTCCATTTGGAAAATCTGCAGCACCACCAGACTGACCACTAAAATCTGTTGCAGTACAAACTCCAGTTACTTCCAAACCATTAGTCGCAGTTGGAGCACCGTTTGCAGTTTTATTTGTTATTGAATTTGCCCTTAATCTTGACATGGTTTATATTTTTAGTTATTTATGGAACAAACAAATCAAAACAATCAGGAACTACGTCACCCGACTCTATAATTAAATCAGCAGAATCTTCTATTTGCAATTCTGCATAGTTTGTGTAAACAGCAACCGAAGTAGGTGGTGGATCAACTGTAATTGTTGAACCAATACTCATTACACTATTCACATAATAAAGAGTACTCAATGGACTTGTTTGATCTGAACTTAGTGGAGTTCCAATACCAGTAACACCAGTTAAACTAGAACCATCTATCGCAGGAAGAGAACCAGTTAATTTACTTGCAGCTAATGAACCATCAAAACTTGACGCAGTAACAATTCCTGATAGGTTTAGATTACCATCAGCATTTGCAATTATCTTATCAGTTGCTCTTGTTAGTGCCATTTAGTTATTTATGAGTATGGACTCGTTCCTAAAATACTCGTATCCCACTGTGCTTTTAATTCTGTTGTATTAGAAGCAGTAGCAATACCAGAGGCGGCAGGTGCATCACGAAGTGCTTGTTTCTTTGTAACTATTGCAGAAGTATCAGCAGATGTTTCTGTTGCTCTTTGATATTCAATATCAAGTGCAGTAAACTTATCAGCTCTTGCTCTTCTTATATTTGTTTTATGTAATTCTTTTGCTTTCGACATATCTTCAGTGATAGTTCCACCAGTTGTTCCAATACCAACTCCGACCCATGAGTTACGAAAACTTCTATCTGTTGGCACAACTGAATCTTCAACGATAGAATATGTTGATACACCAACAGGGAGATCTTTCTCTGCAATCTGCTCGATTGTCATAATTTGTAATGCTTCTGATGAAGGAGTCATCACTGAAATATTTCCTTCGTAATCAAAAATAATTTTACTCATAATTACCTCACTATGGCTATTGATATATATCTTTCATCACTAAGACCACTACTGTAGTTTACTGCAACAGAAAATCTCATAGATGTAGTTGTAGGTACTGAATTTGTTCCACTATGTGTAATACCAATGTTTAAAGATGTATCATTATATCCCACTGCACCTACTATAGCATAATTAGCATCAGACATTGCAGTGGTAAAGTTCATGCTAAAACTACCTGTTGAATGATCAGTCACAGAAGAAACATTTCCACTACCAACAAGAACATTTGTATCACCTCTATATCTCATCCATGCTCTCACACCATATATTGGTGCAAGTGAACCATAACCATTATTAATTTTTACAATTCTGTTTGAATCAATTTCAAAGGAGTGTTCGGCATCACACTTGAATAAGTATCCATTACCAGTTTGAAATGTGAAAGGAGCACTGGAATTAGCAATATCTGGTCCAAATATATTAAAAACACGATTGGTGCTTGCACCCATATCTGCTTCAAATTTTAGAAAATGAGTGTTTGTTGTGGCACTACCAACATGTATGAATGTGTCAGGACTTGTGGTATTGATACCAATTTGACCATTTGAATTAATACGAAGTGCCTCACTACCAGAAGTTTCAAATGAAATTGTATCAGTAGCGGGAAATCTGATTGCAGTATTTGTATCACCTGTATGAACGATTTTATCTGCAATTGAGAAATCACCTGTTGCACCTGTTACTGAACCTAAATCTATACCAGTTAATTGTGATCCATCTCCATAATAAGTAGTAACTCCTGTGACTGCTCCGACTGTTGAACCAGCTCCTAATGCTAAACCAGTGCTATGTAAATTAGAACCACCTCGAACAACATTAGAGTTAAAAGTAACTGTGCTTACACCAGCATCTGCTTCGATATTATTAACTACTATCTTACTTGTCATATCACCCTCCAGTTACCTTGAACTGTGACAGAATATCCTGCACCCACTTTGACAGTGCCAACAGTGAGTCCGTTTGTTCCTGATGGGATAGTAACATTTTCATTAATTTCTGTGCTGTTTGCTTTGATAATTCCAAAACGATCTAACCATTGCTTCTTACCGTTTGCAGTGACTGTATCGTGAAAGGTTACAGAAGTAACTCCTGTCTGTGAACGTATTGTATTGACAACTATTTTTGTCATACGATTGCCCACTCACCATTGACTGTAATCGTATGTCCATCTGCAATCGTTACTGGTCCTGATGAAAGACCATTCGTTCCAGAAGGAATGGTAATACTTTCAGCAATCGTATCACGATTTGCTTTGATTACACCATAAGTATCTAACCACTGATTATCACCATTTGCAGTGATAGTTTCTTTAAACTCCGTTGAAGTGGAGTGAGAATCAATGATGTTGGCTTTAAGTGTTGACATGTTTTATTTATGGTTTAGTTGGCCAAGTGACATTTTTAACAAAAGGACCATCAAGTTCTGGTGTAGCAGTTGATGGTAAATCACGAAGTGCCTGACGATATGTTTTCCATGCTGTTGTTTCAGCAACACCTGTCTCTGATGCTTTTGTTACTACCCAATCAGTTTCTCTAAGTAAAATATCTCGATGCTCTCTTAATCTTCTCATTGCTTCTCCATCATATAATTCCTGTGCCTTATTCATTACCTCAGTTTTTGTAGGTAATGTTCCAGTTACAATATTAGTATCCCAAACCATATTTTCATAACTTGATTCACCTTGACACATAAAGGCACCTGGTTTATTACCAGTTAATGCGTGTGCTGCGTCTGCTATAAAATCGGAAGTTGTTGTAATCATTTTAAATATTCTCTAATTTGTTAGATATATCAAGATAAAATTTATTGGAAGTGCTTGTATTGTGAGCACTTTGTATATACATATCTAATGCTTGTGTGCCAGAAGGATCCCAAGGTAATATAGCTCTATTCCAGGTATAGTTATAATACCAATCATAATGCTGTTCTTGGAAATATACTCCGTCCGTACCATAGGTTTTACCTCTTTGATATATGTAACCAGTCAAATAACCATGATTGGTTGATCCGTTGTGCATATATGTCAGAGAAATTTCAAGTGCATATACACTAGATGCACTGCAATTTGAAACGTTACCTAATTGTACGTTTGAATTGTTTGAGCCACTACCGTAAGTAAGATCTGATGCGACTCGTTGACCACTGACTGTACCACCACCTGTGCTTGGTGATGCTTTGGCACTAGTGCTTGTTACTGTCTGGAAAGTTCCATCTCCACGTAAAAAAGTTGTATTACTTGCAGTACCACCACCTAATCTACCAGAAGTTATAATACCTGTTAAATTAGCAGCAGGTATATTAGTTAAATTAGCAGCACTGATTGCAGGTAAAGAACCAGTCAAATTAGCAGCTGGAAGACCAGTTAGATTTGAACCATCCCCATGATGAGCAGCAGTTATATCAGTAGCTGTGATACTACCTGTAACACTCGCAATTCCAGCGATGGTTATTGTAGATGCACCACCGACTGGATTAATTTTATTGACGTTCAGTATACTCATTCTTTTTGACTATTTATAGACCGTATATTGTTTCTGTGGAAGCACCTAAATGATATACAAGCATCCTATAATATATTGTTTCTCCTGATGAATTGGTAATAACAGAGTTCCAGTAATTACCACTAGCACCCGTGCCTGTTGGAGTTACAGAAATACCACTATCAAATTGATTGACTAACATATTATAAGTATTAAATCCAGAACCATGACAACCAACAAGAACCATCGCACCTGATGGAGCTTGATCTGCAGAAAGTACAGACAAACTACCAATCCATGAGCCACCATTACCACCAACACTATTCCAATTCAATGCACCATTAGTATAAGTTGTTCCACTTCCATTCCAAGAAACCGATTCACCGTTTGCCAATGTGCCTGATGTAATCTCACGAATACCACCAAGATTGTGTCTACCATTTGATTTAAAACTTCCCCTCGCAGTAAGGACAAATCTCTCACCCATTTGTCCCTCTTCAGATTTGGTAATAAACCTCATATATCCACCACTATCATCACCTGCATTACTATCACTCGTCGTGCTTCTCACATCGAGTTCAACTAAACCTCTTGATTGATTGTTACCGCCACTTGAGGAGTTTGCATTTTCACGATTGACAAATCGTAGAACACCAATCGTGCCACCATCAGTGTTACTATTACCACTTATGTTTATGACAGGAAATTTACCAGCTGTTCCCTCACCTGTAAATTCATACTTTGTACCATTAGTTCCTTGATTATCAAATGAAGGACTAGTTAATCCTTGAGTTAAAATATCTCCATCAGATCTGATGCGAAGTTTTTCAGTACTATTGGTGTTTACTACAAAAGTATCAGTAGCATCATTTGGAAATCCGAAAGAAGTATTTAAATCTCCCGAATGATAGATAAATTTATCAAGGTAAATGCCATTTCTTGCTGTTATTATACCTACTGAATCTATATTTGTTACATCTTCATAAGTTAATGTGCCACCTATCCCAAGATTACCTGTAATAGTTGCACTCGCAGCATTTAATGTTCCAGTAACAGTAGTTGTTCCACTAGCAGTTCCTATCCCAAGGGAAGTTCCTGTGGATGGTAATATTGTATCTACTCGAAGATTACTAGCCATTAATATACTTTTTTATTATTTATACTACCTGACTTCAAAGTCCAGTTTACGAACTCTGCGTCTGTTTCTTTGCTCTTGCCAATCTAATTCTTCACGACTGAAAAGACTCTTCGATTTATTACTTGAATAGTTACCTAACATAATAACCTTACTCATATCTCTTGCTGATATGCGATCATTATGAACTGTTGTGAGATTTGAACATCCACAACATACTGATTTACCAGACACCCCTTCTACCTCCTTATTACAGGATCGGCATCTTACTCTAATTGGTTCCATTATTTTAATCTTATTTGTTTACACACAAAATAATTACCGACTGCTTTACAGGAGAATGCTTTATCT
>VTLG01012150.1_pt1 | contig 20093 bp, 17 predicted proteins | sample 4694571 | NCBI WGS metagenome assembly VTLG01 (sample SAMN12604809, study PRJNA352737) | marine metagenome | biome: ENVO:00000447; feature: ENVO:00000209|ENVO:00000569|ENVO:01000036; material: ENVO:00002151; isolation source: viral sequences binned using virsorter ... | reverse complement strand
ATATTGAGGTTAACGCTAGTGGAGAGGTAGATATTGGTGAGTATTCCTCAAAGGTAACTGCACACCTAGACGACAATAATTCCACAGCCCTTGACATAACCGAGGGCAGCAATTCCTACATGAAGTTTGACACAACAGACTCTGCTGAAAAAATTATTATCGGCAAAACTCTTTATTCGGCCACAAACGGAGACATAACAATCAAGGCTGAAGGAGATATGATCTTTCAGGTAGATGCTGATAACGACACTTCAGAATCATTTTCGTGGCTTAATGGAGGGGGCACGGAGAGAATGAATCTCTCTGAGGCGGGAGACCTTCAAGTTGACGGAGATCTCGACCTTGGCGCTAGATATATCGGGAACACAAAAGCATACACAGGTCAAGGCGGCAGCGTCACAGTTGATGCAACTAAAGCAAACTACTTTACCGTTGCCACTACTAGTAGTATTACAGGGTTAGACATCACAAATGCTGAGGTTGGACAGAAGATTGTCATAAGGTTTGCATGGGGAGGAACTCATACTCTGGCACATACCGACACTGTAATATGGCCCGGAGGCACAGCGCCCACAAATACTGCTAACGGCGTCGATGTATATGGGTTTATATGCACCACTGCGTCCACGCACTTTGACGGCTATATCATAGGACAAGATCTTAAATAAGGTAATAAAGTGGAAATTTTAGTTAAGACAAACACCGTAGCTCCAGACCAACGGCACTACCAAGATGGCGACATTGTATGTGCTATTTCTAAGGTACAAACAAATTATTGTTACGCAGAAATGATTTGCCATGTTGACCTGCATGGTTTTAATTCAGCGGGCCTAAGAGATAGAGACACTCTTTTAGAAAACTATATGGCCCTTACAAGTAAGTATAGATTTACTAGACTTAACAGTAATGAAGTGGAAAGATACAACCTTCTTACTGACGAGGTAGATATCATCAGCGACACACCAAACGAAGCTGGGGAGGCTATGAATGTCTATGAGTACCTAACTAGAAGACTATCCCACAAAAGACATAAAATATTTGGTGACCAGCAGGGTGCCGAGGTTTGGTACGGAGGAAGTGCCCCTAGAGACAGAGAACATATTGATGTAGTGTGGAATTACATTGAGGGTCATAGTGATAAACTTATGATAAATCATTGCCAGTGGCCTTTTTCAAACCTTGAGAAACTCGGATTTCTTCCCATAGACTGTTGCGGATTTATGAATGGGGTAGAAACAGAGATTTCTGATGGGACTTGTGGAGAAAGAGGTTGTAGCGTATTCATTGATGGTAACCCCGATGAAAACGGTGTGCCAGAGTCAATTCTGTTCGCTAAAAAGAAATGGCAAGTGCCCTATTGGGACTTGGCCTCTGAATTAGGAATCAATGTTGATGATGCAAGAAATAAACATAAAACCTATGACGGTAGGTCTGGCATGGAACACAACCACAATTATCTGGATGATGTCTGTGTGGATAAAGTTGCTGCTGGCATTATAACGGTCTAGGAGATGATATGGCCACTGTAGTTACAAATCTAGGTTCTAATACCTCTATTGATACTGAAACTGCTTCTACGTGTAGCCCCAGCTACGGTAGTGGTCCGTGGACGGTTACATTTAATACCAATCCAACAGGTGTTTCCGTTGGGGACGTAGCAGAGATCGAAGACGACTACAGCGTAATGGCTATATATACATATCTTATCACCGCTATTGATACGTCAGGGCCAAATCATAACTACACTCTTAAGTATATGTCTGACGATGGAGACAACGGCGACACGTCTCCCTGTAACTTGATGACGATGGGTGGGGGATTTTCACCATCACTTGCACCTGCCACTTTCAAAAGGGCCTACAGCACAATTTCGGGCTGGGAAAGCGATCTGGATAACGACAATATATACTCTAGTGGCGATACGGCTAAGGGCGAGTGTTATAAAGATTCTGCTTTTTCTATGACCGGCGAGTTGAGTATCAATGGAGGAGACAGTCTCTCTGTAGGGAGTCTAGCTCATACGATTTTAACGGTAGCTGAGAGTCAACGCCACGATGGAACGGCGGATACTGGAGCTAAGGTTAATCTGTCAACCGGAGGCAGAATTAAAACTTGGTATCAGGACGCATATATACACCGCACTATCGAGTGGCTAGAGTTTGACGGTGGCGACAGCGATCAGAGTTTTGGCAGCAATTGGAGGATTGTTGATCTTTCTACGGGTAGTACCACGGGTCATGTCGGAACAGCCGCACATCTTTTAATTCATGGTTGCCATAACACTGTGGTAGGCGACGGGAACGGCTATGGTGTCATTGGCGCTGGTAGTCAATATTCTTATATACACAATAATATTATTTACGACTGCTCTGGAAGATTACGAACTCCCGGTATTCTTGGCGCTAACAATGGTATAGTATGTAACAATACAGTTCATAAAATAGGGATGACTTACACTAGCTATGCAGGCGATGGTTCTCGGGAGGCTATTGGGATAGAGTGTGTTGCCAGTTGTGTTTATAAAAACAATATAGCTGTAGGAACGTATTTTGCAGATGATGGTCACGACCATGAGAAATACGATTATCTTGCGAATGGGGGCGACGTGGGCACTTACAACATCTCAGGGGACTCTACCGCTTCGGGAAGTAATTCTTTTACTGGGAAAACAGCAGATAGTTTATTTGTTTCAACTACCAGTGGTAGTGAAGATTTGCACCTAAAAGATGAATCTGCCGCACTCGCAGCAGGAGACGATTTAGGTACAGGCTTTACAGTTGGAAGTGATAGTTCTGCCGGTAGTAGCACATATGGAACCGCGATAAATGTAGATATAGATGGCAGGGATAGAGACGCTGAAGGAGATACATGGGATATTGGGGCTGACCAGTGCCACACCTGTAGTGCTGGCGGAGATGATACCACCAATGTAGCGTTTATGTTGTTTTTCGACTAACCTCCCTTATTTACTGATAAAATAAAACAGCAATTTTAGTGTATAATTCTTACAGGAAAGACTTCCCAGAAACAACTTAGGAGAATAAAATGGCGATTTTTCAATTAGAGATAGCAGATGCAGATGTAGACAGGGTTCTAAACGCTGTGGCTGTAAACTATAGAAGACCAGAAACTGTACCTAATCCAGAATATATACTAGTAGAGGCATTAGATGCAGACGGGAATCCAGTTCTGGACGATGCAGGAAATCCTACATATTCTGATCCCGTAGACGAAAACGGGAATCCCATACCAAGCAGGATTGATAATCCTGAAAGTAAAGGGGATTTTACCCACAGGATGGTTAGAGAATTTCTCGCCAGCCACGTATCGTCGCATGAACTAGAAGTGGCTAAAGCAGAAGCGTTGGCCAGCCTTAACAGCAATGTCGATTTAAGCGATCCTAATCCATAATGTTTGGACACCACCCATTTAGCACGCACAGTATAGGCGACGTTGCCCCAAGGGCGACATTCAGCTCTATATTCAACGTTGTTTTATATATTAAAAGATCAACAAGTATTGCAAAGTCAATCGTTACTAAGTTTACACAGACACTAACAAAGTTATAACGCAGGGAATCACATGTCTAGCGGCGAAATACATGTCAATGACTTTGGTACACGATTCTTGGTTACCGTCAAAGAGGATGGCGTTGGGGTAAATTTGTCTGGAGCCAGCGAGCTGACAATAAGCTTCAGAAAGCCTAGTGACACCGTTGTCTCCAAGACAGGCTCTACGATTGCAGATGGAAGCGCCTTATCCGGCGTCATGTACTACGACACGATTGCGGGAGACTTGGACGAAATAGGATACTGGAAGTTGCAAGGAAAAGTTTCCATGGCGGCGGGAACATTTTATACCAATGTTAGCACTTTCCAAGTACACTCCAACGTAAACTCCAACCTGTAGAGGTAAATAAATATGTCGTGGCAAGGTCAAATGTCTACAGTTGTTAGATACTTAGTAGACGATATAGACGCAACAAAATATAAATACAGCCCAAAAAGAATCGAGACCACTGTTTTGGTGGCCGCGCAGTTGGTCATGATGCAGGCTGATTTTAATAATACATACACGGTAAATGTTGAGACATGTCTTCTCAGTCCAGATCCGTCAGACGCAGGCACAAGAGATGATGCATTTATGAATCTTGCGTGCATAAAAACCGCCTGCATAATAGTTGGTAGTGAGATTAGGAGCGAATCAGCTAACGCAATAGCTATCAAGGATGGCCCATCGTCGATTGACTTAAGGGGAGTAACCTCAACCCTAACTGTACTATACAAAGACTTATGCGATAAATACGATAAACTGCTCTTAGATTACAGAGCAGGAAACAGCATTGCTGGACAGGCTATTCTTGGTCCGTATAGTCCCGGAAGCGACTTGGTTTCTCGTCGGTACATGGGCCACAGAGGCGGATATCTAAACTAAAAGGAGATTTTTAAATGACCATAAGAAAGAAAACTGATATCAAGACCAACTTAGCCGCAGAGCTAAATGATAACAATGCTGGCTTGATTTCCGCATATGACGTTAGACATAATATGGAAGATATAGTTGACTCTATTAATTCCATTGTTGGTAGTGGTGATCACGACAGTGCATTCCCGTTTATTCAGAATGTAAGGGCTTCGACACAAAACGGCGCTGGCACCGGTAAGTTTATAGCTGAGTCTGGCGTATCTTTTCCCAATGACCCAGATGGACCCGGACTTCAAATACACCACTATCCCGGAGCTACAGGCGTAGACCACAACGATCTTAAGAACTTAACTGCGGGAGATCCGCACACCCAATATTTACCCGCTGATGGCAGTAGGCCAATGACTGGTCATCTTGCTATGGGTAGTAATTGGATCAGCGCCTCTGGCGGTGCAAATAAAGGTATTAAATTTACCTACCACACAGACAGGGACGATGTTCACATTGGAAGCTCAGGTGACTTGGTGTTCTGGGATAATTCCAGATTTAACACAGGCAAAGCCGCCGCAAAAGCATGGCTAAGTTTTGACGCCAGTGCAGGCACTCCAACAATTAGTGGTCATTATAATGTATCCTCAATAACTGATGTAGGTCAAGGTAAGTTTAGGGTTAATTTTGTAGACAATGTTCTTGGCAGCAACGATTATGCGGCAATAGGACAAAGTAACGCTAGATCAACTGGAGCCTCTGAAGAGGATTTTGATAGACACACAGTAGGAATAGTAGCTAGAAGTGGCACCTATGACACACAGAGATTTTTGTCTTACCAAGTTCTAAATGAGAACGGTAGCTATGTAGACGCATACAGAAACGACCTTGTTGTATTTGGCCTTGGTTCAGGCGTGTCAATGGGTAGCCCCGGAGCAACATCATAATAGGAGGATGAAATGTCCAAAGTAGTTATTTATAAAGATGGTGATGGGGTAGCGGTTGTAGTACCAGCTCCCGGCGTTGGCATAGACCACGTTATTAAACATGATATACCGAGAAATGTGGACTACAAGATTGTTGATAGTTCACTAATTCCCCCAGATAGAACATTTAGGGACGCTTGGAATATGGACTGTGAAGTTGACATGGATGCAGCCAAAGATATTTGGCACGACAGAATGCGTCCAGTCAGAAACGACAGGCTTAAAGCTCTCGATATCGAGTGGATGAAAGCTATGGAAAAAGGTGAAACTAAAGAAGCATCTAATATAGCAGCACTTAAGCAGTCATTAAGGGATGTTACGGACAGATCTGATATCCACGACTACCACACTCCAGAAGATCTCAAAAACTATTGGCCTCAAATACTAGAGGATTAGATAAATGCCTGATATAGTAATACTATCAGATAGAATAAAAGAGCATAGCCGCACCACCGGCACCGGAAATCTTGAATTAGAAGGTGCCGCCGCAGGGTTTAGTGCTTTTGGAGAATTTTATTCTCATGGTGACATTTTATACTATGCCGTTACTGATGGTAGTAACTATGAAGTAGGCTCCGGTATATACCACGTAGCTTCCAGCAACGAGCTAAGAAGGTTTCCATTCACAAGTAAAGGCCCCGGAAGTACTGGCACAGAAGCCGTTAATTGGGGAGCTGGCCTAAAGGAAATCTATGTTACCTATCCTGCGGCAAAGTCGGTCTATACAGCTTCTGGAGTTGATCCTTCATACAGCGCTCCAGAAGCAAGCGGTCTAGCATTCTGGGAGTCTTCCAGTATACTAAACTATGATTCGTCTATTGTTTGGGATAGAGCCAATAGCAGGCTAGGTATTAATAATACTGAACCACTCCACGCTGTAGATATAGGCGGAGGAGAACATTACTCACAGGTTAGGGCATCTGGATTCATCGCTGGAAGTTCCGGCGTTACATTCCCAAGCGGAAATACCGTTGCCGCATACCTAGGAGGCATGCAGCTTGAGCACTTTGTTAGAAACGAAGTGAACTCACACACCGGCTCCGATGAAGTAATTGAGCTGAGCGGTGTTGTTGATAATATCATTAGACTCAAACAGCAGGTTAAGGGACATGTATTCGCTGGACCTCCCAGTGGGTGTGGCGTTGGCTGCTCTCCAGCTTACCCAACCTTCCGATACTTAACACTAGAAGACTTCCCCGACTTATCTAGCCAGTACGCAGCACATCAGGGCACAGCCTCCGCAGGTTATGTAACTATCTGGAACTCTTCAACTGAAATAGGCCACGACACAAGCTTATTCTTCAACACTACTAGTGATAGACTAGGTATAGGTACGGCATCCCCAAACGCCACTCTTCATGTAGCAGGCGATGCGCAGATTGATGGCAACCTTGACGTGAGAGGTACAACCACATATATAAACAGTAATAACGTTACCATTGGTGACAAAGCTATTGAACTAGCTTCTTTAAGCGGGACGCCATTAGCCTCAGACTCACAGATTGAGTCCGCTGGAGGGGCTGGCTTTATTGTAAAGTCTACAGATTTAGACAAATCGTTCTTGTGGAGAAGCGGAGTTGTAGGCGATCCCGGACACTGGACAACTGATTCTTGGGTCAAGACAAGCGGAATCACATTCCTTTGGAATGACAGCAAGATTAGTGGAGCTTACGAGGCTGGGAGTGGGCTTACACTTCACGGTGGCGTCAAGTTCGATATGGGAAATATGTTCAAAGCTGGCGTTAATGAGACCGATGTCTCCGATGTCCATGTTGACCATACCGTAATTGTTAGTGGTATTAGCGGAGTAGCTGCAAGCTTAAGCAGCACAGCAAATCAACATATTATACTTATAGATCCAAGTGAGCTTTCTGGCATTCTTCAGAACAGCGCCGGTGGATTTACTCTGTTTGACGGCGGTGGCTCAAGTCAAGATATCGCAGCTAAAGACACGGTAAGGCTACTGGAAGGCGGTGGTCTAAATGTTGCTTACACAGATTCCACTGGCCCAGATTATGCGATCACCTTTACTGCTGAAAACATAGACACAACACATATTAATAGTTCCACACTTGTTGTTGCCTCAGAAGTTACTGAGTTCTTACCTAACTCAGACACTCAAATTCCAACATCGGCAGCTATTAGTGGAGTCATACCGGTAGCTGGCAGTGGCTTAATTAAACATTCAGACAATACATTTAATCTCACCAATCCCTCTGGCCTCTATCCAGAGCTGGCTGCGGCTGCTTCCGTTTCTGGCGATTATGTCTTAGTGTGGGATGGGTGCGAGTCAGATTCCAATGACGACATTATTGCCGGTATTGGTAAGTGGACTATAATGCAGCTTAGCGAACTCCAGAAGAAGATTGACACAGCCGGAGCTGGTGGAGGCGGAGCCAGTTGGACCACTATTGATGTTAACGATTTAGACAGTGGGTTCGTTTGGGGCACTAGCGATGTAACCGCAGCTTCTGCTGGAGAGTCAGTTAAGTTTGTTGCTGGTGGAGACATGGAGATTGAGTCTCAGAACACTCCAGATGCTGTCAGATTTACAAATACCGGATCACCTATTGTTTCCGGCATGCTAGATATAGTTTCTGGTATTACGCATTTCAATTCTGGTGAGTGGGTAACCGGCTCGGGAAACCTACAGAGTCAGATCAACACTAATAATATAGTATACAATGCAGGTAGCGGTCTTGTTAAACATGGCTCCTCATCCCCATATACTTTTGTGCTTAATGATCCAACGGTTTCTTATAGCTCTCTAGACGACACTGCCGCCGTAGCTGGCAGTGACAAGGTTCTTGTTTGGGATCACTCTTCAAGCGTGTGGAAACACATGGTCTTTTCCGAGATTCAAGACCTTATTGTTGATACCGCCATGGGGACTGCATCAGACACGTTTAGAGATTTTGACATTGCGAATGGGGACGCAGTATCACCAACTTGGTCTACGACTGAAGTTGTGGTTGCTGCGAATTCAAGCGACAAGATAAACCTGTTTGCTGGAACTGGTATGCTGCTTGAAAGTGATAACGACACCAGTGCAATTAGATTTTCAAACATCGGAGCTGCTACAGTTTCTGGAATGTTAATCGACGCTTCAGGTGCTCTAGACACAAGAATCACAACCAACACCACCAATATATCTTCCAACGTAACTAATATCACTACTGTTTCCGGTATGCTCGATAGCGCATCGGGAACTCTAAATACGGATATCCAAACAGTCTCTGGGCTATCCGTTCCGACTGGCTCCCAAAGCGGCCTTCTTGTATTTAATAATGATCAAGCAATCGTAGACACCTACTTAAACGGAAGCGGTCTCGTTTGGGACTCCGGCAACGGCGCTCTAATTATAGGGGCTTCAGGTGATTATGTAGTAGCTGAGAAGAACTCGGCCCTGTTTGTTGATGCAAACATACCAACACGAAAAGGTGTTGTGGTACAGGCCGCATATCAACAGTCTGTAAACCTGTTTGAGACAAGGGGCGTAGATGGAAGCCAGAGCGGTATCTACATTGACCAACATGGAGACTTGGTTGGTCGAGATGGATATCATGGTAACGCTGAATTCTTTGCTGGTAGATGTGCTGGCGAATACGCTACCTCTGCCGGTGGCTCAATATTCATCGGAGAAGATGCTGGACAGATCTCCCATGACGTTGGGCACAGCGTTGTTATGGGTAGACAGGCGGCCAAGAGCGCCAGCGGCGTAGACGATTCAATTATTATAGGCCAGAAAGCTGGCTTTGAACTTTACAGCAAAGACAGTCTTGGTTCCGCCATTGACTCCCCTGCTATTGTGGCCATTGGCCAAAACGCCATGCAGGAAGCTAGCGGAAACTCCAAGGTTACATCTATTGGTTACCAAGCTGGCAAGTTGGCTTTGAATAACGTAGATGGAAACTTCATTGGGAACAATGCTGGAGCGTCTTCAAGTGGCAACAATCAGTCTAACTTTATTGGTGACTACGCTGGCCACGAGGCCACAGGGTGTACCGACCTAAATGCCATGGGTTATCAGGCTGGTATGTCCGCTGACATGTCCTCCAACTCAAGTATGATTGGCTATCAAGCTGGCTATCACGCTACTGGTTGTGACTACTCAAATATAATTGGCTACAAAGCTGGATACGAAGGCTCTGGAATCTATTCAAACATTATGGGTTACGAAGCTGGAATGGACGCTAGCACCGTTCAGTATAGCGATTATATTGGATATAGAGCTGGAGTTGGGTCAGACGATACCAGCAAGCTTATTGCTATCGGATACGAGGCCGGGACACTAGCAACCGGTGTTACCCACAGCGTACTACTAGGAAGAAAAGCTGGATATAGCACTGACTATTGCGGACATATAAATGCGATAGGATACCAAGCGGTAGAGAATGCTACCGGATGTTACAGCTCAACTATGATTGGGGTTAACGCGGGGCGTAATAGTAAAGAGCTTGGAAGTGGAGTATTTTTGGGCGAGGGTGCCGGAGCGGAAGCTACGGGCATTGCTCATAGTTTAAGTTTTGGACTTAACTCCATGACTTTCGCCAAAGACCTTACGGGCTGTAACGTCATTGGTCACCTTGCAGGACAAAGTGCCGATACTTGTTTCTACAGTAGCATGATTGGATACGGCGCTGGTGGATCTGCAACCACCATCCAGTCGGTCCTTATTGGTCATTATGCTGGAGTTGCTGCAACTGGCACTACGATCAATGCTATTGGTAGTTACGCCGGTAGTACCGTCACTAAAGGTATAAACGACCTCCCCCCAGATGGGTTGAACGCCATAGGCCTAAGCGCAGGTCATTACTCTCAAGCTGCACCCGACGCGGTATTTATTGGATCATACGCCGGATATCAATCAGCCGAACAGATGAAAACTGTCGCTATTGGCTACCAAGCTGGCCTCAACAGCTCAGCAACTATTGACGGCGCGGCTCCTGCGGGCACATACAGGCTGTTTACTGGCCATGCGGATAACAGTAATAATGTATACGTAGGTCAAGGTGCCGGTAAAGACTGGAGAGGCAGTTATAATATTCATATCGTTGCCGGGCAGGACGATTTGCCTGCAACTTACGTGCCCGGAAATGTTGGATATGGCGGCATAAATATAGGTAACGTTATCTTTGGTCAGGGATATCCCCAGAACACAAGAGGTATACAGATAGGCGATACTGTTGCGGGAAGTGAAGCCGTCCTGCCTAACAGCAGTAACAACGTCGGCAACATGGACACTGTTGGATGCACCCTAGCCGTTAAGTCCAGACTACTTCAAATTTCCAAGCCTCTCATGATTCTGAAACGGCAATCCGGCCAGTCGGGTCCATTATTGCAGGTAGAGCTAGGTAGTTATAATAACCATGGTGGAAGTTATAACACCAGCAGTCCAACACAATACGCAACCTTAGTCAATTCAAACGGCTTACCCTGTATGCCTATCTTCAATCGTAAGGAGGACTTACCTCCTGCGGGAGACAACGAGGGAGCGTGTGTGCTGGTAAGGACTGGTAGCAGCGGTGAACCCGCAGAGCATGTATTTGCAATTGACGGAAAATGGCACTACTCTGGAACGGCGACTGGCTCATTCTATGACAATTAACTTTTAGGACAGCGTAAAATTATCAACATAATCTAATATCTTTTCGGAGAAAATAAAATGGCTGATGTAGCAATTAATGCAAATGGAACCACTGAAAGGAACGGCACCGTAATAGTTGGCGCTCCTAAAGGGGCCGGTACAACCGCCCTTGGTTCCAAATACACATTGCTTCCCGGCGATACTAGCGACCTTGGCACCGGCGACGTTGCTAAAGGTACTGTCGGTGGCGTAAACGACGCTCCCGATATCGCTCACTGGGAAACCATGTACACTGCTCGTTGGAATCCAAGATATTACAGCGGTGACACCGATAGCTAGGAGTACACCATGCCTGTTAATATCCCACAAAGTGTCTTTGACAAATACTTTGATGTGGTAGACTCTACGTTTACCATATTTGGAGTTACGTGTCAATTGGCAACAGTTACGCTGGAGGAGATATCATATACTCCAGACAATAACATACCGGACAACAACTCTGTAAACATTCACCGCAGGCACGATGATGAATTTGACAGGGGAGAGAAAACATACAGAGAGGTAGAAACACTTGAGGATATTAGACTCAAGGTATACTGGGATAACAGGAGCTTTGTAAAAGTTGGAAACATCGCCATACCAGATAATGCTATACAAACCATAGGGTTAATGACTGACCTGCCGAAGATATTGGCAGCAAATCATTTAATTGTACATAAAGATATTAAGGATTATGGAACAATAAGGTTTCAGCGTGAAGGAGAACATTTCCCCATGGGGCTGAAACAGAATAGGTACTTTGGCTGTTTTTGGACGAGGGTATAGTGACTATATCACTTAGACTAACAGAAAACAACAGGGCCATTGAGGACAAAATTAATGTTGCAATAGCCATTCATGTCAACTCACTGTTAAGTAAAAGAAAGGTTAAGCTAAAAGCTCAGATACAAAACTATGTGGGCATATGGATTAGATCCCAGCCAGAAATGCTATCCCTAGGATTAGACTCCGGGAAACCAGAATCCCTTAGTGGTCATTTCGGGCTACCATATGGCACATCGGCTGGTGCTGTTTCCGCAATCGTAAACGCTGTTCAGATGGCAACTCGCACAGAAATACATAAATTAAACAAGAGACTACGAGGGGGAATTAAATTTCACTTCCAACCTTCACATTTTGCCAATTTACTAGGACTGCCACAGGGGCATGTGACCACAAAAAAGGGAACAGACCTACACTGGATGGAGTGGCTGTTGGAAAAGGGTAGAGAAACAATCGTGGTAGGATATGACTACTCGCCAGAATCAGGTTTTGGGAGGTCTAGAAATGGAGTAATGACAGAAGGTGGAGCGTGGAGAGTTCCCCCAGAATTTTCCGGCACAGAGTCAGACAACTTTATAACAAGAGCTTTTTTGGGAAGAGAAAGGGAGCTAACATCCCTATTCAGTAGAATGTTACAAGGCTAGACGTTATGGCACAATATGACTTAAAGGGTTTTGATAGCGTCTTCGACGCAAGTCTAAACAATGAACTTCAAGACAATATAGTAGAGTTTTTTGATTGGGCGTTGCTCAAAAAAGGAAACTTTTTTAATGTGTCACTGGGAGAAACTTCCTCTAGAGGCGTTGATTATAGCCGACTTAGGCACTCAGAAGAAAAGAAATACAAAGCAGGACAAGCTTGGAAGGGGTTTCGGAGGAATTGGGTATGGCAAAGTGGTTTAAGTGACTGCTCTAACGGTGTGCCAAGCATCGCATTTACTGAACCTCTAGTCGGAACTGATAATACCTACCCCGGAATATCTGGGGTTTATGTGGATAATACATTTTACCCCAGAAGCACAACAGGAACCTATGCACATCATGTAGATTACTACGATGGGACTATTGTTTTTGATGACCCAATACCCACGGGAAGCAAGGTTCAGGCGGAGTATAGTTATAAATGGATAAGCGTTGCGTATGCTAATGAATTGCCTTGGATAAGGGATATACAATACAGAAGCTACAACAATGCTGGGTTTTTAGATTCTTCCAGAAAAGAGTTTGATCAGCCCGCAGACACTCAGATACAGTTACCTACAATAGCCGTTGAGATAGTTCCTAGAAGAACACTTAGGGGCTACCAACTTGGAGGAGGGCAGTTTGTGCATACAGATGTACTATTTCACTGCATAGCTGAAGACGAGAGGACTAGAGACAAACTCGTGGACATAGTTTCACTACAAAACGATAAGACTATTTTTAAATTTAATAGCAATGAAGTTGCAAAATGGAAGGAATTTCCATTAGATTACAGGGGTTCGCCAGTATCTGGGGCACATACATACCCAGATTTGGCTAATAAGTTTTACGACGGCAAGATCAGGTTCACCAATTCTTCAGTTCAAGGCATGGATATGATCAACAGTAACCTATATGGGGGTATTGTTAAGATTACAACTGAGGTAATTGATGCAAAGATCTAGGTTTTGTGTATAATAACATAGATAATTAACTTTCTACAGGAGAGATATAATGGCTAACAATAGAATTTTTTACGCCTGCCAGATGGTTGGCATTGCTGGGATTGGAGCACAATCTTTCTCCGCAGCCGGGGCGACAGACTTTTCGGAAACCCCAAGGGCTTGTGGCGCTGGTGGTTCTGAGGGCATGCCGATTGCTCACGGCGTCCAAAGCGTTGGAGTTACCACTAACTTTAACTTGGAACAGGCTTTTGAACTGGGTCAAATTCAGGTCTACGAGAACATTGAAGGCCTTCCAGATGTAGAAGTTACCATGGAAAAAGTTCTAGATGGGTATCCACTGCTATACCATATGGCCACCCCCGGCGCTGAGCAAAGTAGCCTTGTTGGTAGAAGTAAAATAAGATGCGATGCAGCCCTAGGTATTTTTAGCGATGCATTTGATTCAGTGACAGACAGCGGTAACCAACCGCTTCCAGACACTGAAGTTTATATGTCTGGACTCTATGTTGGCAATATTAGCTATACTATTCCTGTAGATGGCAACTGCACAGAGTCTATCACGCTTCAAGGTAATTCCAAGGAGTGGATCACCGCCACTGGTGCTATGCATATTAGCAGCAATGATCTTGAATTTGGTGAACAGAGTGGATATACGAAAGACTTAACCGGTTATTGCGGGTCGGGTCTTCCAGATCAACCATTAGCCCTAACGAATAAACAGGGCGGTATTCAAAGACGAGAGAACGTCAGGTTGGACAAGTCTATTTTTCCGGGAGGCTTACGTGGCACGAATGGAACCGGCGTCGGAAATGCTTGGAACTCCACAAAAGAAATCCCGAGAGTTCACATTCAAAATGTTTCACTTAGTACAGACTTCTCTCGTGAAGACATTTTGGAACTCGGAAGAAGAGTACCTTACTTCCGTGCTCCCGGCTTCCCAATTGAAGTTTCGTGTGAAATCGAAGCCATCGCAGTTGATGGCGACTTTGTTAACGCCTACGAAGAAGGTGATCCTGCACTTAACGGTACTTGGAATGAAGGCGATAACACCAGTGAAGAAACTATTCGCGTTCACCTAAACGATGGAACAGTCTTCGATCTAGGTAAGAAAAATAGATTATCGTCTGTGAGTTATGGTGGTGGTGACGCTGCTGGTGGAAATGTTAGCATTACCTACAGCTACGTGAACTTTAATGAGCTAGATGTACTACATCCAAAAGATGGGATCTCAGGAAATTATACTGACGAGCAAGTTGGCTACATTAATAATGAATAATTGTGGCGGGCTTTGGCCGCTTCGGACACAGTGGTGAGATATGCGATAGCTTAAAGAGTACTTAAGGATAGGCGAGTACATCTTACCACTAGGAAGGATAGTGTTTCACTATGTCATTTAGTACTCCCGCCATGAGGTTTTGATATGAAACAACATGAGCGGGAGTATTTTGTATCACAGATAAGGGCTGGAGTCAGTATAGTATCTAAAGGTGAAATCCGTCTTAAAATTGTCAACCCTACTTTTGACCAATGCTTGGAGGCTTGTTCTGTATATCAACAGGCATATCACGAGGCGTACCAAGAGGAGGTCATGTGTCTTGACGAGATAGAAGAATGGATGATAGAGCACAACTTGTGGTCTCAAGAAGACGAAGACAAGATCGAGGGTTTACGGAAGGACTTGGAAAGACTAAAGGTAGAAATTTACAACAACAGGCACAATGAGGCTATTTGTCGTCAGATCAGGATGGGATTAAGAGCAGGAGAGAGACAGCTCACAGAAACCCATATGAAGAAAATGGCCTACTTTAGTAACACTAGAGAAGGGATAGCGGAAACAGAAAAAGCCAGATGGTTAACTGAAAATTGCACATATCGTAATGGAGACCTATACGACTTTGCACACGTAAGCGTAGACTATGTTCTAAGCTTATATAAAGACACCATGCTAGACCCAAAAGACACGAGAGATCTAGCAAGAAACGAGCCTTGGAAATCAATTTGGATAACAAGCAAAGGAACTGGCAGCCCCTTGTTTGCCAACGTAGATACCAGAGAGCTAAATGAGAATCAGAGAAATGTAGTACTCTGGTCTCAAATGTACGACAATATACAAGAGTCCTTGGAGTGTCCAACAGACGATGTGATTAAAGATGATGACATGCTCGATGGCTGGTTTATTGTACAAAGAAAGAACAGAGAGAAAGATAAAGCAGAGAATGACTTTGAGTCAGGTACGAAGAGTGACAAGATAAAGAACGCTGGCGAGGTTTACGTCATGGCCGGGTCAGATAAAGCAAGGGAGAGAGTTGAAGGAATGAATAACGTTGTTGGTAAGATGCAGATAAAGGAAAGGGAGGCACTCCTGAAAAGGAAGCATGGTCAAGGCGTTGGAAAAGTTAAAGCTGGACAATTCATGGATGAGCAACTTAAAATGCGCGCTCAATCCAACCAGATGTACAAGAACAAATTTGGAGGATAAAGATGGATAAGAATTATTCTGACTTAATTAGAGAAAAGAGTGACTACAAGGCTCGAAGAGATGAAAAATATAAAACGCAATCTAAGGATCGTCTATCCAAAATCATTCGTAAAAAGATAGAGACGACTATGATAGGCGCTTTAAGCACTATAGAGGACAGCTTTGGTTTCTTATGGGGCCAAGGGCAAGATGAACCCCTTAGCGAAGAACAGGAGATAATGAAGGACTTATTCCAGAATGTCCGATCTGAAATTCTGGACAGAGGTAATAATCAGGCTCGCAACGTTGATGCTGAACTGGCTCAGTACGACGTGGAGTGGAAAAAATATTCTATCACTTTGCCGGTGATGAATAGCAGACAGGAGGAAACAGATGGCTAAAGAAAAAATTACACAAAAAGAAGTGGAAGTTGACTTGGATGGCTCAAAAGTAACCATTGTGGTTAAGAAGCCTAATACCAAAATACTAAATGACGCCCAAAGAAAGGGAGCTTTAGTCTGGACACAATGTGTTCGTGATGGAGTGATGACCAAAAAGGAACTCAAGAAGTTCATGAAAGAAAGAGGCATATGGGATGACACCAAGGACACTGAAGAAGAGTCGATAGTGGCAGAAATCAATAAGCTTGAAAGAGAGCTTTACCTAGGAAGCAAGGGTGGAAAACTCAAAGCCTCCAAGGGAAAAGACATTGCTATTGATATGAGAAGGAAAAGATCCGCACTCAGGGACTTACTTACAGAGAGAGTTGCTCTGGAGGCCAATACGGCTGAGAGTCTATCCGAAAATGCTAAGTTTGATTTCTTGGTAGCCCACTGCACTTATGATACTAATGGTAACCGAATCTTTAGCAGCCTCGACGACTATGGCGAAAGAGCAGAGGACGGAGTGGCTTTTGCTGCCGCATCAAACCTAGCAGAACTTCTCTACGCTGTAGATAAAGACTTTGAAGAGAAGCTTCCTGAAAATAAGTTCCTAAAAGACTTTAAGTTTGTCAACGATGACTTAAGTCTGATTAATAAAGATGGAGACATGGTTGATACAGATGGTAAAATCATCAACGACCAAGGGCACTACCTTAACGAAGGTGGAGAGAGAATTGACGCAGATGGAAACCTGCTAGATGAAGATGGAAACTATGTTCCAACTCTGAAGTATACGGATGAGAATGGCCGTATGATTAAGAAGACCGCTCCGCCAAAGGCGAAGGAAGAACCAGAAGAAACCGAAAGTAAATCCGAAGATGAAACGGGAAGTTAATGGATAGTGTGTAGTCACAAGCTAACAGAAAAGGCTAAATATGGCTGGCAAATTTGTGCTGACTGCACAACTACAACTACAAGCTCCGCGTAATGTTCAACAGGTGGTTCGACAAATACAGAACCAGCTTAACAACGTTCACGTAAATGTAGCCGTACAGGGTGCTGGAAAAGCAAATAAAAACCTGAGAAGCATGAACAGTAATGTTCAGCAGGTCACATCAAGTGCAAACAAAATGGGGAAGGCCTTCGCCGTTTCCATTAAGAGGTTTGCTGCATTCTCTATTGCTACCAGAGCCGTTGGTTTATTAACTCGCGGTCTTGGCGGTGCTGTAGCTGAAGCTGTAGAGTTTGAGAGAGAGCTAATCAAGGTAGCTCAGGTTACCAATAAAACTATGCATGAGCTGCGTGGTCTCACTAATGAGATTACACGTCTAGCGACTACATGGGGCGTTAGCTCTAAAGCCATATTATCTACTGCCCGCATCCTTTCTCAAGCGGGACTTACCGCTGGTGAAACCAAGATTGCCTTGGATGCACTGGCAAAATCCGAACTAGCACCCACGTTTGAGAATATTACGCAAACGGCTGAAGGTGCCGTTGCTATTTTCAATCAGTTTGGCAAGGGCGCTGAAGCATTAGAAGGCCAGCTAGGTGCCATTAATGCAGTCGCTGGTAAGTTTGCTGTTGAAGCCGGTGACTTGATTTCTGTTATCAGGCGTACTGGTGGTGTCTTCAAGAATGCAGGTGGAGACCTAAATGAACTCATTGCCTTGTTCACCTCAGTCAGATCTACGACTCGTGAATCTGCCGAGTCTATCGCTACCGGTTTGAGAACAATCTTTACGAGAATCCAGAGACCAAGAACCATTGAGTTCTTGAAGCAATTCGGGGTTCAGCTTACAGATCTTAACGGTAAGTTTGTCGGCCCATATGAAGCCGTAAGGAGATTGAGTGATGCTCTCGCCGGTCTTGAACAGGGTGATATCACTTTCATTCGCATCGCTGAACAGCTTGGTGGATTCCGCCAAATTGGTAAGGTTATCCCATTGCTGCAACAGTTTGGGGTTTCGCAGGAAGCTCTCAAGGTTGCCATGGAGGGGCAGGACTCTCTGGCTAAAGATGCAGCCAAAGCTCAGGAATCCTTAGCTGTCAGAATAACCAAGGTTAAGGAAGAGTTCTTAGCTCTTATCAGAACTGTCACCGAGAGCAAGACATTTCAGGCTATGGCTAACACGGCCCTCGCTCTCGCCTCCGCTCTCATCAAGGTGGCCGATGCCGTCTCCCCACTTTTACCAATGCTAACAGCCTTGGCCGCTATCAAGATCGGGAGGGGTATCGCTGGATTTGCTGGTGGTCTCAAGGGAGCGTTTGGTGGAGCAAAGGGTTTCAATAAGGGTGGCTTGGTTCCCGGTAGTGGTAATAGAGATACCGTGCCAGCAATGCTTACCCCCGGCGAGTTTGTAATTCGTAAGAGTAGCGTAAGTGCTATTGGAGCCGACAATCTTGCTGGGGTGAATAGATATGCCGGAGGTGGAGTAGTAAGAATCAATCCCGGAGCTATTGGAGGGTTCTTCTTAAGGCCAGAGCAGGGTGACCCAAGAGACATAGGGGTTAGCGGCAATATGGCTATTACTAACCCCAAAGCGCTGGGGATGATGGGTCAGATGAAAGGCCATGGCGAAGGAGGTATAGGAGTTAAAGAGAGGGAAGCAGCTTTCCTTAAGGCATCTAAAGCAGATCAAGCGAAAATGCTTGGCATATCCGAAAAGGGTATGGGCAATAAAATCAAAAAAGGGGACATGCGAGCTGGGAAGGGCATGCTAAAGTCTAAACACCTTATGGGTGGCAACTTCGCCAAAGCCATGCTTGCTGGGGGCAATATAGATCAGTTCATTCACGGCGGGGCAGCCACTGTCACAAAAACAGTACCCGTTTCTGGAAGTATCAAAGGATTCTTTCCCGGCGGCGACGATATGAGGAGAAACTCAAAAGTTGCAACGTCAGTATCCAAGCACACTAAAGAGGCTCTTCATGACGGGGTTATGAGGATGGTCCCGAGGGTCAACATGTTGCTAGACAACAGCATGATAAATGCGAATGCTGATCGCCTCAAAGAGTCTGCTCAACGTTTATCCAATGACCCGAATGCTACCAGAACCATGGAAGGATTTCTTCTCGAAGGACTTGTGGACGCTGTTACTGGAGCAAACTTAGGAGGAAGAGGAACAACTTGGGACTTTGTACCAGCGTCGATAAAGCAAGCCGGGAGATCATTACAGAACCTATTTGGTAGTGATGCCGACCTAATGTCGATACAAAGACTAATCAAGGCTGACGCCAAACGGTCTGCCTCTGCTGGCGCTAAAAAGAGTATTCTCAAAAAGCTGCAACGCGATATCAACAAGGGAGATCTTTCTGGGGTAACTATATCCAAGATGGCTAAAGGCGGGCCAGTTGGTACAGACACGGTTCCCGCCCTTCTCACTCCCGGCGAATTTGTTGTTAACAAGAAATCATCTCAAGCTATTGGGTATGGCAATCTTGCTAGGATGAATCGCTACGCTGCTGGTGGTAAAGTAAGTGTTGGTAGACATGCTTATGGAAGTGGCATTGCGGGAACAGGTATGACTTTCAGTCAAGACCGGAGCCAGTCGGCAATCCCGGCAAAACTCAACACTTTTGGGCAAGCTCTAAGCAAAGCGGGCATGTCGGCTGATAAGACTGTACAGGTTCTAAGAAAGTTTGGGGCTTCCCTGAACACAGGGGTTAGCAACCACAAAGCACTCAACCAAGCCCTGAAGGGAACTGGTCTGGCCGCCACCCGCATGAAGGGGACAACTTCCTCCAACACCAAAGCTAGCACTGGTAATACAAAGGCGGTTAATCAAAATTCTGTCGCACA
>VTLG01009751.1_pt1 | contig 20093 bp, 13 predicted proteins | sample 4694571 | NCBI WGS metagenome assembly VTLG01 (sample SAMN12604809, study PRJNA352737) | marine metagenome | biome: ENVO:00000447; feature: ENVO:00000209|ENVO:00000569|ENVO:01000036; material: ENVO:00002151; isolation source: viral sequences binned using virsorter ... | reverse complement strand
CGGATATAGGAGCAGCAGATTCTAATGAAAGCGTATGATTACCAGTATCTACTTCTGTTCTTTTATAAGTAGAGGCGGAAAGACCTGAAATACTTCCATTTTCAAAATCTCCAACATTATTTAAAAGTACATTTTCATCTTCAAGAGAAAAAATTGTTTCCTCTGGAAGAACTTTCATTGTACTAAAAGTAGAATTTGATGAAGTATTAACATAAGGTAAAATTACTTTGCCTTTTGCGCCAGATGTTACTCCTATAACAGATTCACCAAATCGATATTTTCCGTAAATATTTTCGCGAAAATTTAAATATGTTAATCGACCAGTATTTTTTCCAGTTATAGGATCTTCAAATCTCCATTGTTCTAAACCTAGCGTTCCCTCATTTTTTGCTTCGTATGTAGGTCCTTTTATATAATCTATACCTGTAGTTATTACTTGTGTATTAGAAATAGATCCGAATTTTGTATAGGTATAACTAGTTCCGCCGTAGTAATCAAAAATATCTGTAAAGCCATCACCGAGCTGATTTACCGGTAAACCAGTGTCTGCATCTAAAGTTTCAAAATAACTAGCTGGTTGAATTGTGCTAATGGTAAACAGATTAGATTTACCAGGAACTGCAGATCCATTTGCACTATAATAAAGAGAACCGTATGAACCTTCAACGAAATTAGGTGCTTGTGGACTTTCTAATGCATATACAAAAGATGAATTATTTACAGAGGGTCCAGCAATCGTTCCTTTAGCACCTGTTTTAGAATCATACACATAATAACCCGGTTGCATATCATCTTCGAAAGCTTCTGTATGTAAAAGAATATTATCACCTGCATCGGCACTACCATCTGTGCTATCAATAAGAATTTGACCTAATCCTTCTTCTAATAATATATTTGCTCCGCCTTCGGCAGTATCTTGATTTGTTACTTCAGCAACAAATGTAATTGTATTACTTGAACTAAAATGTGTATTAATATTTTCTGGGTATCTAACACCTTCTTGTTCAATGGAAAAGGAAGCTTGATTTAACAATATGGCTGATTCCGCCGTGCCACCTTCTGCAGTTGATATAGCCGCACTAATTAATGTATTGGAGGTTCTATACATTCCTGTAGGAATAACTCCACGAACCGCGCCTGTATGGCCTGATCCGCCTGTTCCGGCACTCTGAACTACTAAAGCTTCACCTCCTAGATAACCATTACCACCATCATCAATAATAATTTCATCGATAGCTCCATTAGCAGTAGCATTTACACGTGCTACAGCGCCAGTACCTGGACTATTGGTAAATACGAGAGTATCATTAACCTTATATCCTGTTCCGTTACTTATAATATCAACTTCACCGATAACCGCAATACAAGTTCCTCTAGAAGAAGCTGCTGGAAAATTCATAGCATAAACAGCATCACTTGAATTATTACTATTCATTAATTCCGTATCAACGTACGCTTCAATCGTTGCTATGGTTTCATCTGCTTTAAAATCAGAATAAGTATCAAAACGAATATCATATCCTTTAGTATAATCAGTTAAAAATAGTTCTGTTATACCAGTTGTTCCTTCAAAATAAGAAATTGAATTATCAACAGTAGCGGTTGCTTGTGATTGTTCACCTTTAATAATTTTACTATTAAAATCATCTGGATTTAAAGAAGTTCCAGTATAAACTTTAATAGATTTTAAAGACTTCCATGTTCCATCTGAAGGTCTTAATAATCTTTCTTTTGGATATATAAAAGAGAGTTGATCGGAACCATAAACAGTTCTCCACAACCATAAAAATGAATCTTCTGTTCCTCTGGATCTATAAATCTCTCTAGCTGTTTTTATTGCTTGTCTTAAATCTCCAACGGAATCCATAGGGACATTAGTTAGAAAATCATCCCGAAATCGTTCTAAAAATAAATTATCAGTATCATCTATTTCGTTTACTAAATCAAAATCTGCAGAAGCTCGAAGGGGATTTCTTGTAATATCTTTATCAGTTTTTCCAATGTATGCTTTTGCTCTGGATCTTTTACCGGTTATTGTTTCGCCATGAAGAAAAGCTTTACCGTTTGTTGGTCGAGCGAATAATAGATGAGGATCAGTATTATAATTATCACTAGTAGTATCTGAAGATTGATATTTTCCCGCCGGAAAAATTCCTTTTTCTTGTGCTCCTGTAACGATTGCTTCAATTCCGGATTTGGATCCGACAATCGTTTCACCTAATTGAAACGTTGCAGTAGTTGGATCTCTATCTGATTCGACTAATGCTTCGTCATATGGTGCTACGAGAACGCCTTCTATTTCTGCGGTACTTTCTAATACAAATTTTCCTGAATTTGAATATTGAGTTAATTCTGTTACAGGAGGATCATTTTCAAACACTCCAAAATTAATACCGGATTGTCCGCCTTTTTGGGGCATGTAAAATTTACGGCCGGCAAATTCTTCTAATTCTAAGGTATATACTATTTCGGGATTGTCGGAAGCGGCAATCGCGGCTGGCTTATTTCCATATATTGGAAAATAATAACCTTTCTGTAATCCAACATCAATCGCTTCATAATGGCCATGGCTTTCTTGATAAATTAATCCATTATCTAAAGAAGTCCCGTAAATATAATATGGATTATTATCATCTTCTAGAACTAAATTATATTCATCTAAAATTAAATCTGTATATTCTATTTGATATGATTCTAAATATTCAAAATACTTTGTAAGGAAAAGAGGGAGATTGGAACCTTCTTCCGTAAAAAAAGAAGGTAATTGATTTTGAATAATTTCAGAAATTCTATTATCAGCCATTATGCAGTATTAGCTCCATATACTACTAGTGCAGGTGTTTCGTTGGCTGTTGCCATAGCGAAATCTCCTGTCTGTGCCGCTGTATCTAATATCATATTAATTACTACATCTTTTTTATTAATTAATATAACTTGCTCTCTAATAGGAGTAACGTCTTGAACATTTGTTTCAACATATATCTCAATAGTATTAGTATTAACTACTTGTTCAACTTCGTAAGGTTTAAATCCTACTAATGTCATTTTACCAGTTTCATAATTAACCGTTCCAACATTAGAATTAACAATTGCTACGGCACCGGCTTCTTCTTTTATGACTTGAATAATTCCATCGGCATCACTCAATTGTGTATTTTTTTCTAATACATTAGTATTTTCATTAACATACGAAAATTTTGAAGATGTTAATGTTCCTTTATATCCTTTATATGGATACTTTAACTGGTTAGAAAAATTTTGAGCATAGTTAAAAGCTTGTCCGAGTTCAACTACTAATCGTTTAAATAATAAAACTGTCGTTTGATTATTCAAAACTGCCGGGTCAGAATTATCCATTAGAGTAGTCAATCTTGAATATCGAAACCTTAAATCAAATTTTCCTAATTCTTGAACATTATAGTTTATAGCTGTATTAACAATCTTTTCCCCTATTTCTTGGGGTGATTGTACAGTCTTATTTGGATTATATCGAACATTAGAATTAATCTTTATATAAAGATAATCAGGTGGCACAATTTCTGGTGTAACAGAAACCATATTTTTTGACAATAAAATATCTTTTTTAATAGCCTCTTTATCTTTTGTTGTTAGAAATAATCCGCTTTTAGGTTTAACTGCAATGTAAGCTTTTCCATACCTTGGAGGATCATTTTGTTCTCCACCCCAACATGTAACTGATTCGGCATTAACCCATTCTTTTTCTACAATTCTTTTATAATCATTTAATGTTACACATCTATTTTGAGTTTCATATAATTTTGGTGCATTATACTTAATTTCAGCAATAGATTCTCTATCTGCTCCACCATATCCTTGCGTTGTAGTAAAAACTGATACATTACCATATCCACCTATTAAATCCATTGATTTAAATACAGATGCTCTATTAGTTACAGTCCCGTCAGATATATTCGATGATAAAATAACTTGACTGCCATCTGGTGGTCTATAGCCGACTTTATTATCTCCAAATTGAACTTCAAATGCATTTTCAAAACTTTCATATAAAAAATATACATTAGAAGTTGCAGTAACTTTAACTGTATCTGATACTTTTTGATACGTATGTGTTTCAGTTGAAGATGACGAAGCTTTTACAACAACGGAAAGAGTTGATACATCGGTATTAGTATTAGGTAATATAAATTGTTGTTCTTTATTGCTAGAATCAACTGTATATTTGTGTATTAATCGAACCCCTTGATTTAATTGAACGTCAGGAATTACAAATCTTCCGGTATTATCTATTACACCTGCATAAGAATCTGCTGTTGTGAATACATATTTTTGTTCATCAATTGTTGAAGAAAATCTTTTATCTTTTTCAACAATCATAGTTGTTGCGTTATTATCCGGTGTTACAGTTAATGTAACTATTGCTTTTGTGCCTTGAACAGATCGCGGTGTATAACCTATTTGCTTTGCTCTTTGTACAACAGAATTTCTAAGTTCTGCTGTATCTAAAAACATTTCATTTGCTAACATATTTAAATAAAAAGAATTATAATACGTATTATATGAAAGCAAATCCATTATAACATCTAAACCAGATCCGGCAAAATCAAAATTAGCAAATTCACTTTGACTTTTCAAAAATGCTATTAAGTTTGATTTAATAGAAGCGTAATCTAATTCAGATACTCGTAATTTTGATGCTTGTTCCGCCACAGTGATTCCTATCTGTATAAAAATTGTTCAAAAGTTTCTTCAGTTTTTTGGGACATCATGGTAAAAACTATTGTTACTCTGTATCTGTTTTGTAGGTCTTCGGAAGTAACTTTAATATCTTTAATTATTGCTCGAGGTTCTAAATTTGTCATAGTTACTTCAATACTTTGCCGTAATCGAGCTTCTGTCATTGGACTCATTTGATCAAATAATAATTCTGATAAATTTGATCCAATTTCTGGATGTCCTATTCTTTCAAATTTCCTAGTTTGTAAAATATTACGCATAGACTGTTTTATGACTGTAGCATTCTTTATTTTAAGAATATCTCCTGTGGTGGGATGAACTTTAAACGATAAATCTACGTCAGAATATATTGCTCTACCGGACTCGCGGTCGTATTCAATCTCTGTAAAACTTGCATCAGCCATTTATAATTTCTCCATTACTTTATTTATACCTAAGCTGCTGTCGCTTCATCCGGCGCAGGTGGCCAATTTTTATTACTTAATATATCTAGATCACGATAAACTATTTTTGCATGCTCATTAATTTCCGCTAGCTGTTTCTTGAATGCATTTCTACTAGCCTGGATTTTATTAGCCGCTGCTGCTTCAGCTTGCGATGCATCTGATATTTTAACTGACCAATTTTCATGATATACAAATCTTTCTATTGCTCCGGCCCCTATTCGAAAAGGTTCAGCAACAGCCAGATATTCTAAACCAATTGTTTCTGAAACAGCTTGGGGAACTTCATTGTCATTGCCAAAATCAATAACTAATAAATCATCCTGAGAAACACCTATTCCCATCCATGATGTAGCCGTTCTTTCAACATTACCTACAACGTCTACACCTCCGCCTTGAACGAAGCCTTCGGAAACTGCTGCGGTTCCATTTAATTTTATTATAGTCCCTTCTGGATAATACTGTGTAGTACGCGGTGAACCTTGCGGGCCTATTTGACCACCTTCAAATACTGGCAAGTCTTTATATTGTCCATCACTTGCCGGTAATACCACTGAAACGGTATTGGCTTTGGCATAAAATTCTCTTAGTCTATAACCCGGATGCCAATAAGTTGATCCGTTCCAAGGCCAATCATTTATTTTATTTGCTGGATCATTAGCATAATCTGAATCAATTGCATAGGATCTCGGAACATCATAAGATAACGCTGTATCTATATCAGCAGGGAAAGCTTCTTCGAGAACCGCCACTGTTGTGTTAGATATTTTTTCAACTGCTCTAGTTGCCCCGGAACTATCTGAAAGAGGATCCATTATAGTAATAGTAGTATTTTTTTTGATTTTACGATCACCTAGAGCAAAATCATCTTCATCAACAAAATCTTTAAATACTCCACCACCTACTATCATTAATGTTTTTCCTTTAGTTCTTAGACTGCCTGGACGAATACCGTACGGCTCAGTGGTGGCATTAAAAAGCGAACCTGGAGACGTTTGAATTAACATTACTTCAATCTCAGTTAACATTTCTTCAATTCTTTGAACTAATAAATCTACTTCATTTATGAGATTATCTCTCATTTGTTTTAATTCTAGAAAAATATTATAATTTTCACCTATAAATTTCCCTGTAGCTATATCTATAGTTCCAAAAAGTGGAACTCTCATTATTCTTGATCTTAAACTAGAAGCATCTGCTCCATCTATTTTAGATAAAATTGACTGTAAAGTAATTTTTGTTGTTTGCAACCAGGCTTTTTTATCTTTCTGTATTTGCGCGGGTGTTCTTTCATCGCCGGCAATTACTTGTTCATCCGGTCCTAAAGTAATTTCAAGCTGTTTCCAATAAAGACCATTAAGAATATAAAGCCCAGAAGGAACACCAGTATCGGGATCTAGTGCAGGATCTTTAATTAATGGTGCTCCAGTCTCTGATGGATCGTCAGAGGTATTTTTTATACATTCATAATTTTTTCCTCTAAAATAAACTCTATCACCGGGCTTATAAACCTTTGTTGTCGGATTCCCGTCTGCATCTAGGGGGCCAACATTTGTCCATACTGGAATAGCCATCGCCGTCAATGTTTTCTGCTTCTCTTTTTCCGCTGCTGTTGTATCTCTTAAACCTAATAATAGAGCAAGCATATCTATGGCTTTGAAAGTAGCGGCGCCAGCATCAGTTCCTCCTCCTAAAAAACAAACTCCGGCACAAAATTTTAAATCTTCTGGTGGCTTATCTGGGCCACCGGCAGCCATCATTCTTTCTCTAAATTTCTTTACACCACCTGTTTTCGGTTTAAGATATAAAGTATATACACCGGTTGCCGCTAAACCATTTGCAAATAAATCTAATATATTTTCAAGATCTTTACTAAAAACTTCTAATTCTTTCATTTTACCATCAAGCCAGTTAATAATAGGATCCAAAGATTTTTTAGCTGTTGCAACAGTTTCTTTCACACCGCGTACTTCGGCTTCCATTTTATCAAGAAAAGGGCCCCATCCAGGAAATAATGTGTCCAAACTTTTCCCATGCCAGTTGGGAGGAGTTCCTTGTGCATCTGCCCAAAAAGAATTAACTACTTTACCTACTACAATCTTTCCTGGTTTAATTTGAGAATATAAAGCACTATCTCCTTCGGCACTAGGCGCGGCTTTTGCATCTGCTTGTAAGTCAGCTGTTTTTGCGGGATTCCCACTTTCATCATCCGTTGTTAATGGACCATCTTGAGGATTTGGTAGACATTCAACAATTATATCGCCGGCTTTAAAGGTTTGATCTGGTTTCTGATATACAACTTCTAATATTTGTTGTTGATATGGTAATTTATTTTTATCTACTTTTTTACCTTTATGCCATGCTCTTATTCTACTTTCAGTTGGATCCATATCTTTGGAATCAAATGTTCCAAAATTTCCGGATTCATATTTTTCTATTAACATTTTTTTAGTATCAATAACTTCTTTTATTCGAGCCACAGCACCGTTATTCACACTCATAACCCTTCTATCTGTTTTTCTAGATCCTTTACGCTCTTGTTTAACAAATGCACCAGCTTGTTCTGCGCCCTTTTGATATTCTACAATTTCTTCCGCGGTAGTTCCGTCTCCCACAGTATTCACGTCCTTTTTTTGAATATCAACTCGAGCGACATGTTGAACTAACACTCGTGCGGAAGTATCATGATCAGCCCATAAAGCTTTAAGTTCATTTGTCATATTTCCAAAAGATCTTATATCAAAAAATTTTTGAAAATTTTCTAAAATTGTTAAAAATCTATTGGCATCGGGAGCTCCTACAATAAAAATCATTCCTCCGACTCTAGCTGAAGCAGAAAAAATTGGTCTACCTGATTGATAATAACTTGGATCTACTAAATCACTCCACTCTTTCAAATCTGTTTCCGGAACCCAGCTAGATGCCTTAACCTCAGTTTTCCCCTGCATGATCAATTCTTTCACATGTTTTGGTATATCTCCTGGATCATCGAAAGATTCATCTATGATCTGTAGAACTCCCGCGGGAGTTAATTGTACCAAATTAGTCATGGGATTCAACATCATAAGAGGTTTCACCAGATACTTTTGGAAGGAACTGGTTGGGTCGTCTGAAGCCGCGGTACCGCCGGCGCTTGCGGTTCCCACTTTAACATAATTTATTTCACCAGAAATTGGATCTTTTGCAACCGCAAGTCTATCGATAGCCTCTGGACCCATAATTCCTTCAACAGGTGCTTCTCCGGTAATAAAACTCTGTGCGCTAGCCGTGTCTACTCCAGCCGCTCTTTTTTTCGCTTCAATTTGGCCTGAAGAAAAAGCTGCTGAACCCGGTAACAGTCCCGCAGGAACCAATTCACCGTTACTATTTCTTCTAGCGGGCACATATTGCTGACCACCATAAAATAAAGAACCAGTTATAGGATTTTTTGTTACGTTTTGTTTAATAGAAGTAGCAGTCACAGGAAGCATATAAAAACCAAGACCTCTTAAATCTTGTATTAATTTTATAATCTCATCTAAAATTGCATCAATTGCCGCAAAAAAGGGATCTATTCCTGCTAGCAATAAGGCTTTATTTAATTCATAAAAATCTTTAATAAATTTAGCATTTGCCCTATGAAGATCTAAAGCCTTTTCGGCAGATTCGAAAAAAGGCTTTAAATACATATTATCACCTAATTTCGATGACTCCCAAAGATCTGGTTCAGCATCTTCTGCGGCTGCTCCTTGGTCTGTTCCAAAAAGTGGACCTGTAGCAGGAGTTCCATCTGGATTAGTAGTAGTACCAAAATCAGATATATTTAAAGTAAAATCCCCAGTCGATTCAGCCATTATTCATTCCTTCATTTTTTTCATTTTCTTTTTGAACTTTTTCTAAATCTTGTTTAAATTTGCCTAACATTTGACTTTCTAATTCTAATAATATTTTAGTTTTTTCCGCTAATTCTAACATCTTAGGATGTGCGACTAATTTTTCCGGTTGAACCCATTCTTCTGTATTTTTATTTTTTTTCATATTAAGCACCTAATAATTGTTGTATTGCGTTCTGCGCTTTTTTTGTCTGTGAACCACTAGGATCAGCCCATTCCGGAGCAATTCCGGTACCTACCGGTTTAGCCATCGCACCCGGCATAAGAGCTCCTGTATTAGTTGCACCAACAACGGGATGGGTATGCTGAACAAAATCCATCATAAATTCCAAAAGAATTGCTCTCAAATTATTCACTTGATTTTTAATTGTGATTGACCCCTGCGAGGCATCCATTGAAATTTCAGCTTTTGCATTTTTTATAACAAGCTCTGACATTGGGCCAACAGTTGATAATACAACACTTCCATTAGTACCGTCTCTTTCTCCACCGAGTTCTAAAGTTCCAATTTTATTAGTTAATGTTATTGGTCCCAGTCCGGATTGTAATCTTATTTCAGCTGCGGTTGGATTTACAGGTCCCATAGGCGTCATAGAAATAAAACCAGCTGCTAACGGTGGTTGCAATGCATGACTCGGTAGCGGGTTTAATTGTAATATTATTCCACCAGTACCCGACACGCCGGCACTTCTTAAATTAATAATACCATTTTGAACCGCAATTGATTTTCCAAGCGGTGGTCCAAATCCTGCAACAGCACCTGCGCCCGAAATAACTTCTTCAGATGAATGTGTTATATTTGTTATCTGACTCTGACTAGATATAAAATGCGTTCCCATTGTACCTAATTGATAATTACCGCAAGATATTATTCGAGAACCAAGGATTTCTTCTTTAAAATTTCCACCTCTTTTAATAAAAGTCAAGTTGTCCCTGGCCTCACCGAAGTCTGGCTCCATAGACCCACCATGTTTTGTGGGAGTTTCACTAAAATTTTCGGTTTGAGTATATCTCTTGGTATTCAATACAATTTCTTGTTTTGCATTAAATTCAATTCGATCCGCATTAATAAAAGCAATACCATCTCGACAATACATTTCAATATTATGTTCTTCTGATTCTAAATGAACTGCTCCTCCACCTTTAACCCTTAAGTAGTAATCTTTATCTCCGTTACTAGCATTCACACATAATTCATATCCGTTTTGTACGGTTGTATATTTGTCACCCTGCACATGCTCAAAAGCATCTCTTAAAACACAAGAATAATAGTCTTCATTTGATTTATCAACTACCGTACCTTGAGGATGCATTTCTCGATATGATCCGGATCGGTGATACCAGTGTAATCTTTCATGTGACGGAGTATCATCGATTTCAATAGCATGGCCACTTTCCGATACATGTACATGATTATATGGATATTTTGCATTATAAGGAGACTCTGGTTCTCGAAATGTATTGGGCATCTTCATAGAAGATGGGTTGGCTTTCCATGCGGCAATTAATCTTAAATCATTTTTTGTTTGAACTATAGAATTATTATCTCCTTTTTCTTTTAAAACAACTTCATTTTTAGCATTTGTACCTACAATAGATTTAAGGGATGTACTCTTGTCTCCATAACCTCTAGCTAATCTTGGAGTTGTTGGTTCACCTAAAAATCTTTCAAGAGGATAATTATAAGTATATTCCATATCATCAATTATCATTGATCTAGATTCCGTACCGAGACCGCCTGGACCAGTACCTTCGACCACAACAGTTGCTTCCGACGAAGTTCCTGATTTAATAGGTTTATCAGATCTTTCAAATATTCTAATACGATCAGATTTCGAGGCAAAAGGAGCTGCCCCTCCAGTATCAAATTCTACTTTTAGAGGATGTTGAGGAACATTTGTATGTGTGACCTCTTCTTCAACAACATCTCCATCGGAATTTACTTGCCAAAAACGTGGAGCAAAATCTCTTGGATCATTAAATCCTTCATCAGGATTACACTTAGCATCTGGCCGGCCAGGTAATGTTCCCAACATAACTGGATCATTTGCTTCATCACCGTCTCTAAAAAATCCCATTACCCAAGTACCTTCTACTGGCCCTGTTGGACTTGTGCCAACACCGGTTTGAGAAGCCGAGGTAATCGGCATTAAAGGAAAAGCCCACGGTAAGACTTTTGTAGGTAGTTCACCTTTATCTTTAGTGTGCCAACCTAGCCATCTTACTTTACATCTTCCCAGATATAAAGGATCAAATCTATCTTCAACTACTCCGACGGCCCAAGTAAAGCCCTCTTTGCCCATAAAATTTGGTTCCATTTTCTCCTTTTAAAGATTCCTGTTTACGTTATCTCTAGTAACCCCGGCACTTTCATTAATCTCAGCCCAGCCCGGTTCCCGACCCCACGCCGATCCTTCTATGCCCGTGGGCTGGTTGGTGTCGGGGTCTCTAGGATTCATAAAATCATCTTCTGCAAGTACATTATCCGCTCCATCGTAAAAAGGCCCGTACGCCGAACTGGTACGTTCTTCGCCGGCTTGTACGTCCGCATTTACACTGAGCTTTTGTTGTGCTAGCGGCTCTTGCCTGGCGCCGTAACCTTCTATTGCTTCATCGGGTATTGTATGCGTAGTATCTGTGTGAGGATTCCTAGTCATTACTATATTTTCTACTTTCGCACTCGGTGCCCAATTATGTAAAGAATCTTTTCTAAGTTGAATTTCTTGAATATATTTTTGTACGGAAAATGAATGTTTTATTTTAGTTATAATGTATTTACCACCCAAGAAAAAATCATCATTACCATGATGAATCGCATTACTAATTTGTGAAGGCATATGCCACTCTACGATATCTCCTACTCTTAAAGACGAATCTCCAGATACTTTAATTGTTATTCTTATATTATCAAGTTGTTGTAATTGTGAACCTCTTTTTTGTATTCTCGCTTCTTTATTTGCTTCTTTAATGTTTGGTTCATATCCACCTTCACTTCCTGGACCTTTTCTATTCATGGCTAAAAAATACGCGTGATTTTGATCGGTGCCTGTAAATCTCACAAGAGACCCTTCGCCGGATGCATCATCAAGTAAACAATCATGATTATATGAACAAAGTTTACCTGCTCCTAGTTGTCGTGTTAAATCTATTAATCTCTTTTTTGATGTGTCTAAATCCGGAGTCTTTCCGTTGATAGGAGTTTGACCGTCTGCTGCATCTCTTACCGCTTCCATCGCGAGAATATCTTTTTGTTCAATATATCTATATCCTATCTGATCATATCTCATTCGGATCATATCATGAGTTATTAATTTGGAAGCATACATTCCTTCTCTCATATTCTGAACAACATCAAAAAGACTTTCAACAGTATATTCTTCTGCATTATTGAGCTGACCAGCCACATGTACTTTCATCTGTGATTCGTCTGGATTATGCTCCGTTGAAACAGTTGATACAAAATGTCGTTTAGGTTGTCTTTTAAAACTTGTCTCAACACTTTCAAATTTAAAATATGATAAAGTTTCATAAAACATATATAGAGCGCCGTCAGATGGTTGATCTTCTTCTACTGCTTCTTCTTCAGCACCGGCATTTTCAAATCCCCCTTCATCTCCTGTTGCTGGCGCAGGAATTGCTTTTTCTGCTAAATCTTCGATAATATCAAAAGGACTTTTAAAAGGAAAACAAAAATTAAAGGTATCTTCTGTCGGTTCAATTATAAATTTTTTAGGACCTTCTTCTACATAGTCACTGTAAAAAGTAGATATTGGTTTTGCAATATAATTTTCGTAAATATCCGCAACCACTCTTTCAATTTTTGCATCCGAGTAACCCCTACTTATTTTTCTTTTTTCACTAACAATGGCTTCACATGAAATACAATGAAGAATGTATGTTTTCAGAGTAGGAGAATTATCAATTATAGAAGAAGTAGTATAAACTCTAAAAGTTTTTTTAACAATACCGTCAAGGGGATTATCTGGTTCATTCTCTCCAGCAGTGAAGTTTAGAGTGCTAGCTTCAAATGTAATATATTCTTCCCCTATAATTGGAATCTGCTCTCTAAGACCCATCCCGTCACGAATTTCAAAATCAGCTAATAAGTAAGGTTTAGAAATGTCTTCATAAATGTGCACTGTTCCTAGTAGCGGTATAATATTAACACCTGCTGAAGTAGGTGCTGAGGGAGCTGGGGCCACGGGATGCGCTACCGCGATATTTGGAGATTTTAACTCACACTTAGATATTACATATTCACCTGGTTGTTGAACGTTTCTAGTTTTTTGTTTTCTGCCCGGAGAATCTTCATCTATCGGAGATCTTATTTGGGGTGGTTTTTCCTGTTTGATCAGATATGGATCCATAATTTATTACCTATATCGTTTAGTTTGAGCTTCTTTTAAAATACCCTCAACATATGCTCTACTGATTACCCTGATTGTTCTATTTCTTTCGTTTCTTTTAAATTCCATATCATATTTGGTAATTCTTTTTTTCTCGCCGGCCGGTAAGGCATTATAAGCGTCTTTATCAATTATAGCTTCTTTTAATGTGGTTGTATCTGTTTCTTCTTCTATAATTTGTTTGTATTGGTGAATATGTTTTTTAGCTCTTTCAACAGAACCATATTTACCTTTTATCATCTTTGTAAAATCTTGATTACTTAGAGGCCAATCAAAATATGGATTAAACATTTGATTAGTTAAAAATAAAATCCAATCATATTTAACACTTCCATATAAAATATAAGATGTTGTATCGGGCCTTTCGCCATCTCCAATAGTATGTTTTTCAAATTCGACAGCATTTTCAACCACATTTTGTTTTATTAAATTTCGAATAAAAATATCTCTAGCTGTATATTTTTCACCATATTTACTGCCTGTTATATTATATTGTAATTCGGGTAAATATCCAAAATATGACATCAAAATCCTTCTTCTACTGCTTCTTTAGTTATAATAGAGGTTTCTGTAAAAGTACAAGTCATTTTTACTTCATATGGTTCCCCTCCTTTAAAAAAGAAAGGTGCACCGGCAGCGGCATAATTGACACTTACACTATTACATACACTTCTAGCAATTTTAAATGGTGTTGCTTCAATCCCATCTACATGACCAAATTTTATATCCCAAGTACTCGGAAAAGTAAAAAAGTTTTGTCCCGCTTTTCTTTCCGTTAATGATCCACCCTGTCCAGGCGCAGCATCTGTACTCCCTGACATAGTGAATTGTTTGTAACCGGGCAAGGTTGATATCCTAAACGCTTTTATTATTTTTTTAATCTCTCCTGACTCCGACGATGATTTTGCAACCATAGGAAATTCAAAAGTAAATTTTCTAAATTTTCCTGGGCCTTGATATAATAAAGACAATTTTGGATTAACTGCTAGATTTGCACCAGCTAATGCTCTTGTTGCTAAATCAGATTTTCTAATTGATTGCGCGGCTATATATTCTGCTGATTGAGCGGCCTTATTTGTAACCATATCAAGATTTATTGCCTTAAATGCGCCAATTGCAGCATCAGTCCAATTACCACCAGATTCATTAAAATCAGTTATACCGGCAGCCATTTTTCTTGTTGCATCTGTTATTACTGTTCCTAATCCTTCTTGCTCGGCATATACTGCTTCGGCTGTTGAAATTAAGGATTGCGCTGACATAGGAAGAAATATAGAATATTGAATTTCTGTACTAGATTCTGCAAAAAGTGAAGGGTAGGAAGTAAACATTACCCAATGCCCCTCACCTTCACTGGATTTAGTAATATTAGATGGATAATGCATGGTTTCCACTTTTAAACTTCTCCGTATAAATAGGTTACATATTTAATTATTTATCGATTATTTATTATGGCATACAAAGGAAAATTTAAACCAAAAAATCGCGATAAATATAAAGGAAATCCCACTAATATAATTTATAGAAGTTTGTGGGAAAGGCGTTTTATGGTTTATTGTGATTCTAATAATAGTGTTGTAAAATGGTCTAGTGAGGAAATCGTTATACCATATAGGTCACCGTTTGATAGAAAAATACACAAATATTATCCTGATTTTTGGGTTAAAATAAAAAAACACGATGGAACCATTGAAACATCAATTATTGAAGTAAAACCTAAATCACAAACTATTCCTCCCAAAGATACGAGCAGAAAACGAAAAAGTGGAAGATTTTTATTGGAAATGAAAAGATATGGAATAAATGAAGCTAAATGGATAGCTGCTAACACATACTGTAAATATAAAAATTGGAAATTTAAAATTATAACAGAAGATCATTTGCTCGCTAAATAATACATGGCACTACGAAAACTTTCACATATAGAAGATGATGCGGTAAAATGGCTCATGGGTAGATATGAGGAGCTTCGTGATGGTTTAATATATGGAAGGGCGGGTTCTCTTAAAGACGGACACGACATCTCAAAAGAAGGCACCAGAGAAAAATTCCTAAGACCGGGAAGAATGTATTTTTTCCACTATCAGCCCAAATTAAGAGAAAAATTACGTTATTATGATATATTTCCGCTAGTGATTCCGATAAGACCTTATAACAAGGGAATGTTAGGAATGAATTTTCATTATCTTCCTTATAGATTAAGGGAAAAATTAATGAAAAAATTAATCGGATTTTTAAATGAAGAAAATAAAGAAGCATATTTAGATGTTTCATATAATGATATTAAAAGTTTTACACGTTATAAAGAAGCTAAGCCTACCCTTCATAAATATGATTTAACAGGGGCATATGTTCGTTCTTCATTTCTTTTAGTCGAAGCTAATGAATGGAATACTGCGATACATTTACCCGTGGAAGAATTTAGATCTCGTCGTGGAGGAGACGGAGTTTCAAAACAAAAAGTTTGGGAAGACAGTCTAGATACTATTGAAAGTTCCTCGGCTGGTTCTAAGAATCCTTTACGTAGAATTTATAGAAAATATTTCAGACGTTTTTAAATGTTTGATGGAGTTTTATGCAGGTAAATAAATTTATATCATCTTTGGATCAACAGGGCGGCTTAGCACCTTTAAATAGATTTGCGGCCATGATCAAATTCCCTAACACGAAAAACAAAGTTTTTCCAGGTCTAGAAGAGGTGTTATATCACTGCGATACTGTTCCAATGCCGGGAAGAACAATAGCAACCTCGGAATTAAGACATTATGGTCCTACTCGAAAATTAGCAAGAGAACAAACTTACGGAGAAATTTCATTAGGATTTATATTGACAAATTCCCATAAAGTTAGAAACGGCTTTATGCAATGGATGGACTTCGCAGTTGATCCGAGATCCGGCGATATATCTTATCAATCACAATATGCCGGCACAGTCACTGTTTTAATGTTTCCTCAAGAATCGGCCGGGATAAGTGCAGCAGACGCAACTAGTGGTGTTCAATATTTAGAAGCTTTTCCAACAGTAGTTGATCCAGTTAACTTAGGATGGGATCAAGTAAACACTGTAGGAAAATTTAATGTGACTTTTCATTATAAAAGATGGGAACCGGTGAAAGGAAACGCTGGCTATGCCAACGTGGAGGAAACAAAAGAACAGACCGGTAATGAAATGGAAACTGGTTAATTATTATTAATATGGAGTTATAATGGCTTTACCAACCGTGAACAATCCCACATATGAACTTAAATTACATAGTGTGGATCAAAAAATTAAATATAGACCTTTTTTAGTTAAAGAAGAAAAGATCCTGTTAACCGCCTTAGAAGGTGGTGATACCGGTGATATTGTAAGAGCTACAAAAGAAATCATTAAAAATTGTTGTCTTACGGACGACGTTGAAATTGAAAAACTTCCCGCTTTTGATATAGAATTATTTTTTCTAAATCTAAGAGCGCGCTCAGTTGGTCAAAATGTTGAAATTATGATGACGTGTAAAGATAAAGAATGCGAAGGTCAAACACCAGCTTCGATTAATCTTGACGATGTTTCTTTAATTACCGGCAAAGGGCATAAGGATGTAGTAGAGCTTACTGAAAAAATAAAAGTTAAATTAAAATATCCTGATATTGATAGAATGACAAGGCCTCCTGATGAATCTCAAATGGATTCTATTTTTGAAATAACTAAAGCATGTGTAGATACAATTCAGGATGGCACAGAAATGCATGATATTAAAGATTATACAGAAAAAGAATTAGAAGATTTTATTATGTCTTTGAATCAACAACAATTCGGAAAGATCATTGCATTTTTTAATACTATGCCAAAATTAAGACACGAATTAAAGTTTTCTTGTCAAAAATGTAATAAAAAACAAGAAGTAGTCTTGGAGGGGCTACAATCTTTTTTCGGTTAGCGCTCAGTCATAATAGTTTACATAACTATTACAGAACTCTATTCGCTATTGTTCAAAGTCACAAATGGAGCTTAACTGAGCTAGAAAATTTAATTTGTTATGAAAGAGAAATATTTCTTACATTATTATTAGAATTTATTGAAGAAGAAAACGAAAGAATGGAACAAGAAGCAGCTAAATATAGAAACTAATAAAGGAAAAATAAATGGCTGAAGAATCTGTTACTACAACTAAAACTGATCCTAAAGAGGCGGCTTCACGTAAAGCATGGCAGGATGAAGTCTCTTCTCAATTAAACGCAGACGCAATGACTAATGCGATGTTTGTAAATCAAATGAAATCTACTTTTGATAAACAAGATTCGCATTTTAATAGTGTAGTCCGAGGTAACGATCAGAGCAATGAATTGCTAACGTCAGTTGGAGTAAATACACTTCGAACCGCAAATCTTTTTGCAGATTATTTAGAATTTACGAAAGACGCAGAACGTAAAAGATTAGAAGCCGCAATGGAAGCCGCGCGGCAAAAGAAAGGTGGAAAAGGTGGTAAAGACGGAGAATTAGCAACTAAAAAAGATGAAATGGAAGATTCATGGTCTACCCTTAGTACAATACTTGCCGGTACTTTAGCAACGATGGGCGCAGGATTTCTAGCATTTAAAACTAAGTGGGGAAGTTGGTGGAGTGATTCGGCAACAACTTTAGATGAAATGGGTAAACCAAAAGCTGGTTTCTTTAAAAAGTTAAAAGGTTTTTTTGGTTTTGGTGATGACGCTAAAGATATTAAAGATCTTGGAAAAGCAAGAAGTGGGTTCTTCTTTAAGTTAGGAAAATACTTTGGGTTTAATCAAGCGATGCCGGATGAACTCACAAAAAAGAAAACGGGATTTTTTGATAACATAAAGAAATTTTTAAAATTCGATGATGCTACAGAAGCCACATCAAAAAGTTGGAAAGGCAATTTTACTAAGCAATTAAGTAAAATGATGGCATGGGCTGGTGATACCGAATCTTTGACAGATGCAAGTAAATTAAAATTTATGAACATGCAACAAAATATGTTGAAATGGGCAGATGATGCGGAAGGTATAGCAGGATCGGATAAAGCCAAATTCTTGAAAAAGCAATCCAAAATGCTAACATGGATGGCAGATCATACAGATGGAATAGATAAGAATAAAATCAAATTTCTAAAAGATCAATCTAAAATGCTAGCATGGGCAGATGATGCAGCAGATTTATCAAAAGCAGATAAAATAAAATTCCTAAAAAATCAATCCAAAATGTTAGATATAGGTGAAGGAGCAATTGATGCAAGTAAAGTTGCTAAAGATTCTTTCTTTGCCAAACAACTAAAAATGTTAGGGTTAAATCCATCAGACGTTGACGGTGTTGAATTAAAAAAACAAGGAATGTTTTCTAAATTGAAAGGTAAAATTTTCAATATAGGTGATGATATTAGTGAAGCTGTTACTAAGGCAAAAACTAGTTTTAGTGGAAGGATGGGAAACTTTTTTAAGATGCCAATGTTTGATGAAGGTAGTACCTTAATGAAAATGAAAACTGGATTTCTAACTGGAATAGATAATGTATTGGGCACTTTGTGGAAAATCGTACAAGGGTTTTTTAAATTAGTAAATGTAATGAGTTTTGGAACACTTGGATTTTTAAGCCCAGAGTCCCTAGCCAAGCCAACGGAAACATTTAAATCTATTAAAGCTTCAACAGCCGCAGCATTTGGTCCAGAAGGAATCTTTACTAAAGTTGCCAAGACGTTTAAATCCATAATGGCTCCATTGGGTGATTGGATGAAGCCAATAAAAGGAATATTAAAAGTTGTTAAAACAATTGGTAAGATTTTCGGCAGGATTTTTATTCCGATTGGAATACTATTTTCCGCATTTGATGTTATATCAAACGTTATGAAAGGTTATGAAGAAGGTGGGATTACTGGTGCAATTGGTGCCGGGATAGAATCTATATTTGATGATGTATTAATGTTTATTCCGAATCTCCTAGGTGAAGCTGTTGCATGGATATTAGAAAAAATGGGTTTCGATAATGCGGTAAAATTTATTGATGAAAATTTAAGAGATGCAGACGGGAATTTTTCATTGTTTAATGGTATTAAAAATTTATTTTCATATCTCGGAGAAGCAATATCCAATATTTGGGATAAGCTAATGAATTTCCTAAGTTGGGATAACATTATGACAATGATGGGTGCGAGTTTAATAAAACAAGGCAATACAACAGTTGCCGGCATGTTACTATCAGATGAAATGGAAGAGAGAGCTAAAATTCGCGCAAAAGTGGGAGAGGATCAGTGGGCAAAACTTAGAGAAAAAGAAATAGAAGCGGAAAAACAAAAAGCAGCGCTCGCAGACGCAAAAGCATCAAAACAACAAGGTGGGGTTGGAATAAACGATCAGAGTTCTGTTGTACATAATTATTCAATGCCCACAGTTCGAGAAGCCAATGCTGCTGCTAGTCGAGACCCAATCAGAAAGAAGAAAAACTAGAGGGATTCTAAGAACCCCCCTATTAAATTGAATTATTCTTCGTCGGCCAACTTAGCAAAATAAGAAAGACTACTAGAATCTTCTCCAGATCCTTTATCTATATTACTATCAAAAGGCGGCGTGTCAACTGGACCGATTATAGTTTCTTCTGCTCTTTGCATACTAGGATCAACTCCAGTACCAAGAACTTTATTAAGTCTCGCTTGAAGTTCATCATA
>VTLG01007141.1_pt1 | contig 20093 bp, 9 predicted proteins | sample 4694571 | NCBI WGS metagenome assembly VTLG01 (sample SAMN12604809, study PRJNA352737) | marine metagenome | biome: ENVO:00000447; feature: ENVO:00000209|ENVO:00000569|ENVO:01000036; material: ENVO:00002151; isolation source: viral sequences binned using virsorter ... | reverse complement strand
CGTTATATTGTTTTGGATCGAAGGAGTTACCGTCAGAATCTTTCTTTTCAGTACCCTGACGCTTACCGTCACCAATCAGTGCGGCAAGCTCAGCAGTAGTACTACAAGCAGTGATCTGATCTTCTCGCTTCTTACATTGATCTCTAACAGCCGTACGATACGTCTGTGTGGCGCTAGGAACGGCAGTAGTAGCCTCTGCCTTACGAACGATCATCCAATCAGTTTTGGACAGCAGAGAGCCTGCTGTACGCTTCTGAGTGTCAATCCATTGTGTCTTGAGATCTGCAATAGGTCTAGGCTTATCTACACCTGTATAGAAACGTTGATCATACCAGGCTGGTCCTGCTACTTCTGTAATGCCGACAGCATTCTTTTCAGCTATCGTTGTCAGTCTCAACCAGTTAGCTGGATAACTAGAGTCACCAATTTTGAAGGCCACATCTAAGGCAAGTGGCTTGCCATTTAACATAAACATAATTAATTAACGTGCGTTAGAGTATTTGAAAGGTTTGGAGGCGAAAGCTGCAAATACATATTTAGCTGATGTCGAACCGTTGATAATACTATCATTTGATCTACATTTGAATCCGTTTGAAAGTATATCAATCTCATCAGAAGTTATCCATGTTTCAGATCCTGAATTTGATACTGGGAATGAATTAGAAGCTTCATTATAAGGATTAATTTTATCATCATACAGTACCCAATGAGCAGCAGTATCAGTTCGTTTAATTAGAATCCACGCTGGTTTAAAACCACACCATACGAATGGGCCGTCACCATCTAAACCATTACCAGTATAATAGCTAAATCGAGAATACCCTGCTACTTCAGACCAACAGTAGGCTATGTAATCACCAGTCCCATTAAATGTATTTCCAATATGGAAACAATTTGAATCAGGATCCTTTGCTCCCCACAAAGCAGCATCTGCCGATGGGACAGCATTACTTTGCAGTTGTTGATACTTTCCTTTACCTAAGTGGCTATGGTAAGTATACCAGCCATCAGCGCTATCTCGATCTTTAATTATAACAAAATCCGCCGAAGCATTCAAACCATAGGCTATACTATTAGTTGTAGCTAAAGTACCGTTAGTCCATTTAACAATCGAGAATCCAGCATCTGGATCAGCTCTATATGTTGATGTAATGGATGGTACGTTTGTTGGTGTTTCACCACTATCTACAAGAATCTTTCCATCTAATTCAATAGCTTCAATAGCTGCAGCATTACCTGAACTTGGGCATGTACCCTTATATTCAACAAGATCAATGTTACCTAGATCATACCACTCGAACGTGTCTATAGTAGGAACTGTTATGCTGATTTCTGTAGCGCTGCCAGCAACTTTATATGTATGCGCTGCAGTACCATAGGTTCTAAGTTTCAAACGAACGTTACCACTAATTGTTCCAGAAGACCATTCCAGAACCAGAGGGTTGGGGATATTAGCATGGAACGATCCACCGTCTTGGCCGTTCAGGATACTTGATAAACTCGCTCCGCTGTAAATATTTGTTGCTGTAGTAGCTGCAACCCAACCAGAAGTGTTATAAAATAAGCTATTTAAATCACCAGCAGATTTGGTAGTGTCTGACGATGCTGCTTTCCAATGCCAACTTGTATAGTTATAATCACCATTCCATCCATTATCAGTAGCATCAGTGGTGAATCCATCAGAAGTGAACTCAAAGGTAGTTATTGGATCCTCTGCTGCAGTGTAGTCAGCGTATATTACCTTTGTATCTCCTCTTACTTGGTCAAATAAATTATGTGCCATTGCACCATCTCTATTTCTAGCCCATACAAAACCTGGCTCAAATCCTACTCCTGTTATTGCATTTGATACACCTGGGTCACCTGCATATAGTACCGCATTGAAATGCTTACTTGGATCAGTAACTACTGGATCCGCTAGGGTATAAGTATTCAGTGATTTGAACCCACTTGGTGGTGTATATTTATATCCTCTAGCTCCAAAGTTTGCAGTATATACTGCAGTCACCTCGTTATCAGAAAATAATGGTGTATAGTTAGTGAAGTCACGCCCTGTGAAGCTAGCTCCTGTACCAGAAGCTGGGTTACCACTATTCGTCCAAGTACCATTCACACCAATGAAGAATTTCTGATTATCTACATCAACTGCAAAATTTAGTACATCACCTGCAGACCAAGAAGCTACACTGCTTCCAGTAGAACTATCACCATAGAAACCATAACCACTGTCCCTAGTGGCGGCAATCTCGGCAGTAGGCCAAACACGGTCTTGAGTGTTACGAATATCGACAATTCCTATATATTGTTGACCTAAGGTGCCACCATCATATGTAACCTCCCAATACCACTTGCCTGGCCCAAATCTCATAGTACCATGACGATCACCTGTCCCAGTAACTGTTAGATTTCCTTGGGAAAGAGTATTGGAATAAGTTGGTTGGCCAAATACTGCATTCCAAGTACAGTAGTTACCCGTACCATTACCTTCATTATCGAAGGTATTTGGTGTGTCGATTGAAACATCACTATCTGAGTCATCATCTGATTTAGTTGTAGCTCCTTCAAATACATTTATATTACCAGACGGTATTAGTGGGTTCTTTAATTCAACCCCATCAACTTCAATAGCTGCTAAGTAGAGATAACCACTTGATGCAGATCCATAATCATATCCCCAACCAATTTTTTGGAGTCCACTACTTAGGCTAAATGTTGCAGATCCAGCGGCGCCTGCTCCACTACCACCATTATCATCCCAAGCACTAGCGCTAATTGCTGTTCCGTTTATTTCTAGGTTTTCATTTGTTCCGGTGTATGTAGTACCATCCAACGAAGCCTGTCCAGTAATCTTTACACTAGTTGCAGAGTTGAATCGTGTACCGAAATCAATTTCTAACAAATTACCAGCGTTTGGTCGGATAGTGTTAGAGAGCGAGCTTCCCCAAGCAGTTCCATTAAAGATTACTGATCTATCACTGCTTGAATATTCACTATTTAATGTTCCTTCGACTAAATCACTCCAGCCTGTTCCATCGTTGATAGAACCAGAAACAGTATGAGCAACTGTAGCAGCACTTGCTTGAGTGCTAGATTGACAACAAAGAAGTTTGGTATTAGTTACATTTTCAAGTGGCCTTGAAGGTACTGTAAATGTTGTACCATCTGGATATAAGCAAGTTCCTTTAACGACTCTTAAGTTTGATATAGATCCTTTCAAGTCATTGTTACCATCTCCGTCAGATCCAATTGTTACAGGAGACGAAGGATCATTCATGTCTACATAACTTGAGATATCAATGCTAGACTGCTGTACGCCATCGACATATATCCTTAAATCATCTCCGTCTCTTGTCCCTACAACATGGCTCCATTTATCGTGAGGTAGAATATAGCCTGAATTAGCATAGTTTGCGTTAGCTCCATGGTAGAAATAAAACATAACGTTTGATGTACCGTCTGTTTTAGAGTACATGTTGAACCACCAAGAAGAGCTTGCATTGTTGGTTTGTTTTGATCCAGCAATACTGTGATAAGTATCTCCACTTGGTGTCTCTGGCCTAACCCAGCATTCTACTGTAAAGTCATCACCACCAAAGCTTAAATCTGCATGATCAGCAATTGATAAGGCATTATCGCTAGCGACCCAATCAAAACGAACACAAGGTACGTCAAAGTTAGTACCAGCTGCTGTTAAATTATCAGCAGTCCAATCATTACTACCTGCTGAATCTTCACCTATGTCTGAACCAGTAAATTTAAGGTGGAAACCAGTTGTACCATATGATCCTGCATATTTCTTAGGTAACCATTGACCAGTGTCTGCATTTGCCTCACCGAAGTCAGTAGGTTCCTTAGCAGCAGCATCTACAAAATGTACATCAGCTAACATAAAGTCTTCCTGACTGCCTGTAGTAAGCCTATTGAAATAATGAGTTGCAGCTGAGTTAAAATCACCTAAAGCCCATCCAGAACCAGAAACATTACTTTCTGTTGCCCAGTCTGTTATCCTTTCACCATTAACATATACCCTCTGCCTATCAGCAGTAGTTCCATTTGTCGTGTCTGCTACACAGACAAAATGATACCATGCTGATGGATCACGGTAACGTGCGCTGGATTTTAAATCATGATTATTAGAATAGAATCTAAACTGACCTACATCCATGGTGATATAGGAATTAGTTCCTGTACCACCTGTGAATACATAACAAGCTTGCGCTAAATCAGCCCCTTTAATCCAAAAGGATAAGGTCCAAGTTGAGACAGACCCACCACTGGCGAATGTCCTATTGAGATGTGCGTCGTCATCACCATTAAACCTAAGACTCTTCTCAATTTGATACGCATCACTTACACCAGAGGCACCCGCACGGATGCCTGTATTACTTAGTACTGCCATTACTTCACATCCAGTGAAGCCACAGCATGTACTTTATTGGCTGCTGCTACCACGTAATCAATACGATCGACAGAAGCTGCGGCTGTTGATAGTGTCGGTGCAGTTCCACCAGTCCACTTCCAATCAGCATGATAAGCAAGTGTTCTAGATCCTGTACCGTCTTGTGTAACGAAAATAGAACCACTTTGCCCTGCAACTTGGTTAGAAGGTTGTCCAAGAGTACGGTTACCAGCTAAGGTTACACTATAGTTATTACTAGAGTTAAAGTCAACAGCAATTGTAGCTCCATCAGTTAACGCTGTAACAGCTCCACGTTGGGCTCCTGTCCAGTTTTGATCGTTAGCAAGTACAGCATCACCGTTACCAGTCCCTTTAGCATTAAGTTGTGTCTGAATATTAGACGTAACACCATCAGTGTAGTTAAGTTCAGCTGTAGTTGCTGTTACTCCATCTAGAAGATTGAGTTCAGCTGCAGTAGACGTTACTCCGTCTAAAATGTTTAGTTCTGCTGTAGTAGACGTTACACCATCTAGAAGATTGAGTTCAGCTGTAGTGGATGTAACCCCGTCTAGAAGATTGAGTTCAGCTGCAGTGGATGTCACACCATCTAAAATGTTTAACTCAGCAGTAGTAGATGTTACTCCATCTAACAGGTTTAATTCAGCAGTAGTAGATGTTACTCCATCTAACAGGTTTAATTCAGCTGCAGTGGATGTAACCCCGTCTAAAATGTTTAGTTCTGCAGTTGTTACTGTTGCTCCATCTAGTATTTCTACTTCTGTCTGTGTTAGATCCGCAAGAGCACCAGCTGTACCGCTAGCCATTGTAGCTAGTTCTGTCAATTCAGCGTCCTCAGCCTGCATAGGCTTACCACCTGCTGTACTGCCGTCATGCACGACGACTACATCTTTATCTGTATCTACTGTAACTTCACCAACTGCTCCTGTGAAGCTACTATGTTGAGAGGTTGTACCCCTTCTTAATTGTAATAATTTTGCCATTTAGAGAGTTCCGAAGTCAATTTGTAGGTTGTCACCACTGACAGTAGCTACTTCAGTGAGGTTCTTATTGTTGCAATCTAGGTGCCCTCCTAATTCAGGAGTGGTATCTTCTACTAGATTAGCTATACCAGGCGCAATTGAAATCCAACTGCTATTGTTGTAGTATTTTAAAAGATTATTTGTTGAATCATACCAAAGATCTCCCGCATCAATAGAAGATGAAGGTGTACTTGATGCAACTCTATATATGTCAGAGAACGAATTAATATCATTAATATTTGTAGCAACTGTAGTAATATCACTTCCTACAGTTTCAGTTGTTACGCTTTCAGTAACTAATCCTAAATCTTCTTTATATACTAGATCACCTGCAACAATATTAATATTATTAATGTTATTGTTAACGGTGTTTATAGCACCAGCTGAAGGCAGCTCTCTATGGAAATTATAAGTATGTAAAGTACTAGTAGTTTCTACTAATATACCTGCTCCGGCGAGATAAGTATTACTGTTCGCTAAACCATTGATTGTAATAGTAGCGTTGTTTGATACGTTACCATTAGCAATAGTCGCTACTCCACTACCATTTGATGTTAAATTACTTGCTAATGCCTTAACACTTACTAGAGTACCAGCATTATCATTGATATCAGGGTTAGTATCTGGGAATTTTGTTTCATCATCAATTGCTACAAAACCACCTACTTCTTCAACTAGAGTAGTGATTCTACTATCAATAGCACTTGCAGTTGCAAGCTTTGTGTTAGATGCTGACCAAGTTTCACTACTGGTATATACATCTGCTGTTGCTAGTTTAGCAAATCCAACAGCCTCACCTGCTAGGTGTTGGGCATCAATAGATCCGTCTACATAGTGTTGACTATCTATAGCATCATTAGCTATATGAACACCATCTATACTACCATCTACATATTGGTCACTATCAACTGAGTTTGATGACATATGTGCTAGATCAATAGATCCGTCCACATACTGATCACTGTCAACTGAGTTAGCTGCCATATGTTCAAGATCAATAGATCCTGCAGCATAGTGCTGACTATCTATTTGATCATTGGCGATATGTATACTATCGATTGACGCGTCTACATATTGATCACTGTCAATTGAGTTAACAGACATATGAGCAAGGTCAATAGCACCTGCTGCTATTTCATCACTATCTACAGCATCATCAGCTAAGTGTACGTTATCGATAGATCCATCTACATAATGTTCCGAATCGATAGAGTTATCAGCAATCTTTGCATTAGTAACGGCATCAGCCACTATCTTAGCAGTAGTAACAGAATTGTCAGCAAGTTCAGAGGATCCAATAGCACTAGCTGCAATCTGTGTTCCAGTAACTGTATCATTTACAAGCTTAGCACCTGTAATTGTAGCATTTTTAATATCAACTGCTTCAATAGTACCATCAAGTATCATAGAAGAGGTAACACTACCTACATCACCTGTAGTAAGTAATGTACCAGTTGAGTCTGGAAGCGATATAGTTCTGTCAGCTGTAGGATCTACTACTGTTAGTTTAGTCTCATATGCGTCATCTGTAGCTCCTTCAAATATAATATCTACGTCTTTTGATAGGGTTACGTCTCCTGTAAAGACTCCTCCACCAGCATCCATATACCTAGATACTACTTCTTGAGTAGAGTATAAGTTCTGTGTGAAGTTTTCATTTAGGTCAGCAGATCGGATAGATGAACCTGGGTAGAAGGTTGCAGTTAATCCTGAGTCATCTGTTACTCTATAAATTCTAATCTTATCAGTAGCGAGTGGTGCAGACGTTAAAGTAATTGATGTTGTGGCTTGCGTATAGTCTGTAGTTAGATCAAGCAGACTGTCATTTTTAGTGACTTTGACATCTGCTGCTTTAATATAGGGAAATGTAAAATTGTAGGTAGTGGCGGTACTACCTGTATAAATATTTTGAGTTGTTGCCATAATCCAATTAGTTTAATGGTTTCTGTAGCCTCAATAAATCATCAATCTGAGGCTGTAAATCGCTAGCTTCCTCATAGCGCCCTTGGTTCATTAAGTCTCGTTTATGCTCTTCAAGTAAACCTAGTGGTCTTGTTGATTTCCTTTCAATCCTTAGTTGAGCCCATGCTAATCTAAATGCTTCATTATGCATTCTAGTTAGTTCTTTATGCACTCTTGTCTGTGTAACTGGAAATCTTTCCTGACCTAAAGATCTGTTATTTTTCCTGTAATCTGCCATAGAACCTTTTTCATTTAATTGATCCCATGCCATTAACTCTTCAATCTGTTCTTTTAAACCAGCGTTCTGTGCTACCCAAGTATTGATATAATAACGTTCTTCAGGAGTTAGTTTAGATCCAGGTATATCTGGATTAGATCTCATTTCATGTAGACCATCCCAACCAGTACCTATTAACCACTGTCTCCATGGCTCTAATCCACCATTCTGTTTAAATACAGGCATAACTGAATTAATAGCAGAAGTTATCGGATTAACATAATTAATACGATCACCTGTGTATACATCAATTTGATCTTTTAGAACGTGATTCTCGCTAAATAAGAATTTATTTCTATTCAATAAATAACTACCTATATCATTCTCCACATCTTTAAGTTGTGAAGTGATGGCATCGTTTAACATGCTCCTTAAACCAGCATGTGCAAACGGTACTGTAGGATTAATATGGCCATCTGCTACAAATCTAGCCCAAGCTGTCTCATCATTACCTAGTAGTGCAACAAGAGGTTGCAGTCCACTGAGGAATGTAGAATTAGTAACATTAGCAGATAAACCCCAGGCTAGTTTTAAGTACCAGTCTTCAGCAATGGTTGAATCTACACGATCAGATTCATAAGCAATCTGTCCTGCAAGTGCAAGAATTTTATCATAAGGTTCTAATCCTTGATAACTATGCCATTTTCCTGTAAATGGGTTCTTAATAGAAAACCACTTAGTTCCTAACGCTTCCATATCTCTGCGTTCCTTAGCATCTTTTGGTCCAGGACCAGTGAGGTTACCTTGAGCGGCCCATAGTCCAGCAGCCATAGTGACAGCCCCGCCCATTACTTGACGGCCACGATATTCATTCTTAAGAGTTTCAAATGCAATATCACTATAGTCTGAAGCTTTAAAACCATGCTCTGCCATAGCAGCAATCTTTTCAGATTTTGTAACAGCTTTAAATACACTACGCGCTTTACCAAGTGCTAAACCAAGAGCACTAGTTGGCGTATAAGACCAAGCCATCTGTAATCCGTTAATACCTGTTCTATTGAACATGAATAGCGGTTTAAGTGCAGGTACAAAATCAATCATATGATCCAGTCCCCTTACAACTTTATTATCTAAGTTTAAGGCAACTTCTTGTGAAGCTAGTTTAGCTGCTTCATCTGTAAGTAGACCAGTAGCGTCGAAGGAGTTATCGTAGAGTTGCTGTGATCTAGCTAGAAACATGGAGTCACTCCACTGTCCACTAGTCTGATCCATCAGTTCAGCATAAGCCTTAGCCCTTGCTGTACCGCTTGCTACCATTGAGTTTGTAAATCCATCTATAGCGTATAGTCCATTAACACCCCACCTAAACAATTGATGGTTATTATACCAACTCATTAGTTTAGCGCTTTGTAGCATAGCCACTTTACCAGTCTTACCTTCAGCTCTCCAAGCTTCAGCCATTGCTTCCATAGCTTCAAAGCTATCACTTTGAGAGAATTTAATATCAGCACGTCCGCGAGCCATAGCAAGTTCAGGATTCTGTCTCACATAGTTCCATTCAGCTGCCATGTGTTTAGTAGCTCTTCGGAAATTCTCTACCCAACCACCATAAGTAGCAAGAGCACGTCTAAAGTCTCCGAATCTTCCACGTACACCTGCTCCAGCAAAAGCTGAAATAGGTTTACCTAAAAGCAATATACCACCACCTAAAGATGCTCTTAGAGGAGCACGTCCATTTAGATAGCCATTATATCTAATTCCATGTATTCCTTGGATTACAAGACTAGGTACTTCTGGTTCCCAATCGATGAACCCTTTCTTGATGAGACCTATATTATTTTCAGCCCATCTGTGTAGTTTAAATAATTCATCTACCTTACCATCAGTTCTATCATAAGCTAATTTAAATGCTTTCAGATAGTTAGGATCCTTTTCATTAATTTCCTTTAAACTATTTATTACTTTTTTACCTGATTCTTTAGCATTAGCAAGTTCCATGTCAAAATCACTAATCATCTCTCGTAGCTTCTCTGCTACTCTAGGATTAGGATTCTTAGCCATATCTAACATGCGACCCTGATATCCCCAAAGGAATCTGTTAGCACGTATCTCTTGGTTAACTAGTTCCATATTGGTTAAGGCGTTATCCATTAACCTTCTGGTATCAAGCATACCATCCATTACTACACTAGCATGTGCAGCATCCTTAGCAGCATCTCCAGCTTGCTGTACTGCTATCACAGAAGCTTGCACTGCTTTTGGATTATACATGTCATTAAATACCCGTCTGAATGCCTGTGAAACTGCAACAAATGATTCATCATCTAAGAATTTAGCCTTATAACCTTCCTGAATGTTTGTCTTCATTTGGTTAAGTGCTGCTGCCATTTCATCAGTATTCATGTGGTAGATGTTGTTAACAAGTTTATTAACAGTCTTCTCTAGATCTGCAGCAGAACGTTTCCACTTATTCTCATAAATAGCTTCTACTTGTTTAGGTATTTTAGCTCCAAGCTCTGCTAGCCGTTCACCACGTTCACCTCTATTAGCTTTCAATAAGTCACGCATTCCTTTAGTAGGTAATGCAGCTCTAGCACGTCCATTATCTACATTAATCTGATTAATAATTCTATCGTGATCTAACACAGCACCTACTACATCACCGTCAACATTAGTAACAGCCCTCTGCTGTGCCATTGCTGGGTCATGTGCGATAGGGTTAAATTCCTCAGGGTTCTCTGCTAAAACTTCTAAAGCTTCTTCTCTTAAAGTATTATTACGTGCATGTCTAGATTTCATTGCAGAGGCAGTGACAGGATCCATATCATCTATGTCAACCTGTATTCTTCTGCGTAGTTCAGTTAATTCTGCAAGACGAGCTTCTTGATCTGAAGTTAATAGATCTAAGTCAAACTTTTCAATCTCTTCATCAATAGCTCTTATCTCAGGATGCTTACTCTGTTCTGCTAAGTCATCAGCATTCCTTACTAGTACTTCTACAGCTTCATCTGATTGTGGTATTACCACAGCTGAACTGTCCCACCTTACTGCTGTTTTAGCTGGTAATTCTGCTGTAATTTTACTTGCAGGGGTAAAGTAATCAGCACCAGCTATAGCATTTTTAATAGCTGTTCTAGCTTGAAAAATACCTCCAATTATCTCTATACCGCCTAAGAAACCTATGTTCTCAAATAAGTTTAATTTGAATCTTACATCAGCACTATCGCCTTCCTTGTTAGCCCAAGGTGCATAAACACCGAATGTATCTCCAAATGTTTTAGCCATATTATCATCAGTAGCAGAAGTAGAACTAGCAAGTATACCAGTATCTACTCCCATTCTAGCTGCTACACCTGCTAAAAACTTTTGAACACTATTTAACTTAGTAGCAATTGGTAGCTTACTTAATTGTGTTACACCTGCTCCACCAAGAATCAGTGAAGGTATAGCTAGTCCAGATACCTGTCGTGTCAAATCAGCTATAGGGTTCTGTCCTGTTGGATGCATTTTATGCCATTGATCTTGTAGATCTCCAGTACCTAAGTTACCTTGTGCTACTAAGTTTAAAGCACCTACACCAGTGTCAACTAACCCTTGTGATACAGGTTTGGTAGCTTTATATAGGCCTTCAAATCCTGCAAATGGTGTTTCGTAACCACCGATGCCGGTATTAAATAGTGTTCTTTCTGGATTTCTCTTTGCCCAAGCTAAGTCTTCTTCGGCTTTTGCAGAAGCACCTTCAACATAAGTTGGACCCTGCTTGCCTTCTGCTGATGGGTCTAATTGTGAAGCAGCTTCTTCTTGACGTTGTTGTTCGTCGTATTCATCTTGACTGCTTTCTAACCCTTGCATCACATCCGGGTCAAAATATGAATCTGTCATTTCGGTACTCCAAATCCGTGTAGAATTCTCATTATCCTTCCATCTGGTAATAATACTCTAGCAATATCTCCTTGACCAGATGGAGTAGATCCAAGGTAAACAGCTCCGCCAGTTACACTTAGTCTAGTGTCATATGGTAACGCAAGATCTACACCGTAATGCATTAAATCTTTTTGATGAATTGGATGAAATCTCATACCATATGGACTAGATTGTGTATCTTCTAAAGATGATACTACTGTACCGTCTGGTAGTGTTGCCTTAATATATTTACTAACTTCACGAGCTGTTATACGTTGGGCAGGTTCGTATTCTACATGAGCATGAGGTCCAGTGGAATCACCTTCACTTCCTATTTTGTAGAAGTGATCAGCAGGTTTATAACCAATTTTCTCTCCGCTATTTAACAGTACTTCTGCATTACTAGTTAATTGATCGTTTAAATTCTCAGAAATATTTTGATATTGCCTTAACGATTCGGGTGATAGATTCGATGGTTCAGGTTTAGTTACTTTAGAAAAGTCTAAGTTAACACCGACTACTTTTGCATTAGCCTCTAGTACATCACGTACTGTCAAACGTCCGCCATATAAACTAGCTACATCGCGGACCCAAGGAAATTTATCGTTAATAATAGTATCGGAAAGAATACTACCTGATAACATTTTCTGTCGTAAATACTCATAATCTTGTTTAGTATCTAATGCATCTGTATTTATGAAATCACCACCAGTCTCTTTAAATCTCTTCCTACGTTCAATTACTGATTCAGTAGATAGAGGTTTACCATTAGGATCTACAGTATAGCCCTCAATGAATCCACTGTTAGGATCACTTATGTTAAATGGTTTTACCTGTAGTCCTGTTACAAGTGATTTAGCATAAGCAAGAGCATCGTTATAAGCCTGAGAATCTGATACCGTTCCAGTACGCATTATATCAGTGAACCTTCTCATAGTCTTAGTATGTATATCAGCCACTGCAGCTCTTAGACTGGGTTCATTATTACCTACCTGTTCCCATGAATTAATACCCATCAACCTTTTAACATCAGCTTCGATATCTGATTCAAAAGCTTTACTTTGAGTTGGATATGGGTTATCAATACGTTCATCTGCAAGTAATTTTAATTTATCAGATCTATTTAATTTAGCTTGAAGAACCATCTCTGTGGTTAAAAGTCCTTGACTAGCTGCTAATTCTAACTCAGCTTTATTTTGTTTATTTATTGCAGGCATAACTTCATCAGTAACCATGCTAGCTAACCACTTTCTCAGCTCAGGTACATGTGCGAACTCATCGTATATTTCTTGAATAGCTTGTGGATTAAGGGCCTCTGCTTTTATACGTTCTGCTATCTTGACTTTAGCTTCATCAATAGAATACTTCCTTTGGTTATAAATCTGACTCCTTACGTCATCTTGAGCCTTTTTCTTCTCAGCTATAACGACTTGAATCTTTTGTTTATTTATATCACCTAAGAGTGGCGTGCCATCTTCTCTAGTTAATGTAAGCATATCCTGTGCTTCAGACATTGGAGTCTGTGGCAGTGAAAGATATTCTATGACATATGGGAAGTTATTATGGATAGCTTGTCTACGCCAGTATTTATTATTAGGATCCTCGTAAGTGTTAATTACATCAGAAAACCACGTGCGTAGTCCCCCTTTCCTTAAAGCATTGATTGTCTCAATCCTATTGTTATCTATATTGATTTCACCTGCCTGTGTCTCAGCAATCTTCGCTGCTTTATCATACTCAGCATCAGATATTTTATCTAATTCTTCAAAGAATTCTGATGCTAGAGTAGGGTTAGGTGTTTCAATACCTAATGCCCTGAAAGTACTCGCTCCGTACTGACCTTGCATTTGAGATAAGATAGCATTAACAGCTGCTAAATTCCCTGACTCTTTAGCTTGGTTAAGTGTAAGGCTACCGTATTTTGAGGTGTAAGGTGTATCTGAATTATTAAGTATCTCTTGATGGAAGAGTGGTACACTATTACCAAGACCAGATTGAATCATGCCGTAGTGTCGCCAACCACTTGCACTTGTAATATCTAATAAGTCTTTCTCTGATGCACCTTGATCAATTAATATCTGAGCAGCAGCTACATAGTTTTTATGTTCGTCCCACAGCTCTCCTTCTAATGCCCGTAGCTCTGCAATCTGACCAGATGTAGCACGTACATTATTTATAAGATTAATACCTTGTTGGTACTCTTCTTTGTTTTGTTGGTCCTTCCATTGACCAATTGTTTTGGCTACAGAACCAAGTGCAAGTAAACCGTCAAGTTGTTTTGGAGCGCCTTTGCCACCAGAACGTTGACCAGCTTCAATAGCTTTAAGTGCTATATTTTGATTCCTCAACATTGCAGCTTTTATAGCTGCTTGATTCTCTTGACGGAACTTTTCATTCCGTCTAAGAGCTGTAATATTCTCTGCATCCCATCTTGTCTTCCAGGCGAGGGCTTCTTTTGACCAGGTATTCTGTATATCAAAAGCTACCTTATTCCCTTCTAGAACACTTTTACCTTGTTTTAGGATGTTATTAACTATCTGTTCAGAAGGTACAGAAATTGATTGAAACCCTCTTGCTACTGCATAACTTTGAAAAGCCATAGTTGTTTTGTTCTTCCTTAGAAGTGTTATTTTTATAAACTATTAACTGCCTTAGCAGTCTCTAGTATCACCAATCGAATAGCCCAGAAATAAGTGAAGCTGCTGCTAAAAATGGTTGTTGTGGTCCAGGTATAGCCGCTGCTACTCCAAGCCCAGCACTTACTGCAGAACCTGTAGTCATGCCAGAATTACTTCTAGCGTATCCCATGCCTGCTCCTTTAACTGGTTCCGGTGGTCTGTTTGGTTCCGGTGGGTCTAATAAATGAGTAAGTGGTACTTCAGCAGGTTTAGGTATTGCTGGACCCTTTGGTACAGGTAAGCCTCCTCTTGCCCATGCTTGTAAATCTGCTCCTGATTTCTTATGAAAAGCTTCATCATCAGCTAATTTTTTAGCTTTATTAATACTTACTAACGTAGCCGCAGCTTCGTCCTCTGTAATTTTATAAGCAGCTGCAATAGAAATCCTCTCTTCATCTCCTGCTGTTATAGCAATCCCTAACTCTTCAGCAATAGTTTCTGCCTTATCTTCAAATTCTTGTCTTGAAAGTCCTAAGGATTTACTTGCTGCTAGAACTGCATTATCTACCCCATACATAGCAGCATTGTATTGATCAGATGATCTGGTAGCCATATCAAATATAGCACGATCTCTCCGACCCTTTGCAGCTAGTACTTCATACACACGTTTATCTGAAGTTCTACCTGTACTACCGCTAGCTTTTACTTGACCTAAAGCTCTTAAATCTTTGATGAAGTTATCTTGATTTTCAAGAGCTGTCTTAGCACGTTTCTGATGTTCAGCTAAAGTAAGTAGTTCCCTCTTTTCATTAGCTCCAAATTCAGTTGTGCGAAGCTGTAGTTCTGCCTTTAAACCAGCGTACAACAATGCATCTGATTGCTGTCTTTCTTTTAGTCTTGCAGCACGAGTAGCTAACTGTACTTTTGTTAATTTATCATCTCTTTTTATAAGCTCCTTACCAAGATCAAACTCTCTCTTCTGATTACGTTCAGTAGCTTGAGTTTCATTTGCATCTAGAGCCTGCTTATAAGCAGTTTCATTTAAAGTTTCTTGATGACCCTTATACTCTTGGGCTCTATCGTATGCATCTTTCTCATACTGTTCTTTAATCTTCTTCTGCTGATCTTGATATCTCCAGTTCTCATTGTCTACATCGTATTTAAAATCACGCTGTTCTTCTCTATCTGCTCTAACCTGTGCATTGATCTTTAGAGTTTCTTTATGTGCCTGTAGAGCTTCCCTATGATTAAACCTCCATAACTCTTTGTTATACTTATGAGATTCCTTTGTATAATCCTTACCGCCGCCGCCTCCTCCTGATGACATTACTTTCTTCTCCTACGTTTACGTTGTTGTTGTTGTTTAGGTTTGATTTTTTTAGTTATTACTGCATACTGATGATCCCAATTAAGCTTCTCTGCTAAACCTTTACGAGTCCAAGCTTCTAAAGCAGTACAGTCACAGACTAAAGCAAACTCCTCTAAAGTATTTAGATGGTGATACCAGGCATTCATGCCATGACCAGTTTCAGTAGAGAAAGCTATAATCCGTAGAACTTTATTCTGAGGGTAATTTACTATTTCTGTTAGGATGGCTAGAAATATTCCATCTTCATTTATACCTACCCATAACTGCTGGTGTTCATTAAGAATAAGCCTTAGTGCATCAGATGAAGACATATTACCCATGTAATCATGAGCTAAAGCTTTCTCTATCAGTGGTCTGGCTTCATTCCAGATTAATTGAACATCATCTGTTTTAACTAAAATAAACTGTTGCTGTTGGGTGGTCATGTGCTTATGTTCGTTTGTAGAATCTTGGTGAGTATTGTCCTTCCCACATCATGGATGTAAGAGAGACAGGAAATGGTGAGTCGCTAAATACCCGTACACTGAAGTTATCGGAACGTTGGTGTATTGGTATAGTGAATACATTTTCTTCTAATAGTGGTACGTCGTCTGCTAAGTATTGTCCTGCATCTGAAGATGATTGAACATCGTACCATGTATCTGTAGTAATTTCTATTTTCTTTGCAGGAGTAACTTTATTAGCTGTAGTAGTTTGACCTGCTGGAGCAGTGTTAAATGTAACAGTACTCTGTGTAGCAGTAGATGTCACTGTATAGGCAGTAGAAGGCTGTCTAGCACCGTCTAAAGTAACCTTAATACCATTCTCTTCTTTAAGTAGAAACGGTATGCTGAAGGCTGTTGTGGAGCCGTCTCCTGTGGCCTCATAAATATCACCTCTGTATCCTTTACTCTTAACTTTAAAACTAGCAACACTAGATAAACCAAGAGCAAACTTCATACGTGCAACAGTTAGTGCCGCAGTGTAATCATACTGGTTTCTATCCCCACCCATGTTGAAATATGTCTTAGGTAATTCAATGTTATAGTTATATTTATAACCAATAATAACATCACCAGTAGATAGGCCAGTTAAATCTTTACCCTGTGCTTCAAAGAAAGGTGCAGTGGTTGCATGTGTCTGACCCGTGGGTCTATCTGGAGTGACAGTAAAACCAGATTCAGTTACACCTAAAAAGTTAGCTGTACCTGTACCAGCAATAGCTAGTACTGGTGTTAAGCTTTCGTTATCTCTATAACTTGTAGGTAAAAAACATTTAGTAAAGCCAGTACTGATAGTAGCTACATCAAACGTAAGTGCAGCGCCACCACCACTACCTAATTTAGAATCAGCAATTGTTATTGTCTCATTAATCTCATAACCACGGCCAGCGTCAGTAATAGTAACAAGAGCACCGCCATTTGCAGTTATGTTAATAGTAAACTTTGCACCTGTACCAGTTACATCTGTTGTATAATCATCAGTATCAATTAGATAGGCACCTTGTGGTCTATTTGCATCTGCTGCACCAACAGTATCAACACTTGTTATAGCACCAGCTAGTGTCATACTACTCACAGCACCATATAGATCCATATGTGGATTCACTTGTTGACCATCACTATTAACAATGATTGTTTCTTCTGGTGTCTGGGTTAGACTAGAGCTAGCAATTACATACTTACCACTATATTCTAAAACAGACCACATAGTATCTGAATCGATAGAAGCAAGCTGTACGTTACCTGGTAAATCCCAGTTAAACCAAGCTGCCATCTGCATCCTATCACCTACTGAATAAGTTTTATATAGATACATAGTATTATCTAGTGCACCATATAAAGCAATCAATGAATTCTGAGAATTAGAAATTAAAGAAGTTACAGTATCAGGAACCCATTCAGAAACAACGTTACCTATATCTTGAACCTGAGGATTCTCTTCAGAACCCCTTGTTTGCATAGCAAAGATCCTTGTGTAACTAGGTGTCTTACTTACAAAGTTAATGTAAGGCCCCATGTCAACAGGATCAATAGTAGAATCCATCTCATAGTTAGCTATGCTACGGATACTTGCTGTAGCAGGTGTTAGTATTTTATCTTCTGAGAATAGAATAAATTGCTCGTTCTTACTGAATAAAACTAAACCCTGTGCAGTGGGTATTATACCGTGTAATACAGCAGGTCTAATACTTGAACAGTTAATGTCAATAGGATCACCATCAGTCACAGTAAGAGCTGAAGTAAAGTAGAAGTTATAAAAGTCAGCTGACTGACTCAGTACTACATTATCATCAGTTAAAATACCAAACCTATTGTTATGGTAGAATGTTTGTTGTATCTTTTTTCCTACAAAACTAGGGTCCGAGTTAGTAATAGTATCACCTACTAACCTTTCAGTCCAAGCTACCTCCTGTACGTGGAATGTATTAGTAGCAGTGTTCCTGAGTTCATGAGGTAGGGTCGTCCTATTCATACCAGGTGATACAGTAGGGTCTTTTGTCTCTACCCATTCACCTCTATTAGAGAGAGGATCAGAGGAAACAAATTTGAGCCAGTAAGTATCTTCTGTTACATCTGCTGATGAGTTAATTATCTTACATATTCTATCGTTAACTGAAGTGTCTGGAAGATCTGCTACACTAAGTACTTGTTCTCGGAAGGATAGTATATTAGAGTTACCTTGATTATCTGTTGCAGTTATCTCAAATGTTTCGGCAACTCCATTTGCATCTACATAAGATAACTCTAAAGATGTATCTAGTTGAGTAGTCGTTAGTGTACCTGGAAAAGAGAATGCATCTAGGTCAGCTTTTAATTCTGTTAAAATCTTTTTAGTAGTATTAGTTATCTCCTCATAACCATTATTGGTCATGTTCTCATTATTTATAGTCTGATAAAGACCAACATCAGTGTAGGTATTACTTCCTATCCTAATTGATATTGAATATCTAGTACTATATTTAGCAAACAGTACTCTTACTGTAGCTCTATTAGATACATAAGTAGGGTTAGGTAAAGCGGTTACAGTCTTAGTCTTATTAGTAATGATAGAAGTATCTTGAACGGTCAAGATATCATAGTTATCACGAGTAGTGTCTAAGTAATCTTTTGTGTCATTAGGATTTGTTGCATAAGTTACCGTGCAAGCTGTGCCATCACTAGCGTTCCATATCTTAATAGGGTTAGTAGCTTCTGTATCTGAATCTAAGATACACCCTACATACTTCTCTTCATTATCTCGTTTAATAAAGAACCACTTAGCATTAGCAAAGTCTGGTGAATTAGCATTGGATGAAGAGTGAATTCCTTTAATAAATTTAAAACCTGGTCTCTTCCTTAATCCAAAGGTGGGGTCAGGGTAAGCATTAAGGCAATCCCTGACTTGACCTGGCATCTTCTTATGATCTGTTTGTTTAGATACCCCTCCTAAATAAGAGGGTATTGTTTGTGTTACTGCTGCCATTAGCGATACAATGCTTTATAAGGTTTATAGCTATTATAATAGTTCTGCCCTCTCGGATGTCCAAAGAATGTATAGTCACCTTGTTGGGTTTCGTACTCCAACGCTGTGGCTCTACAATACATTTCTTTCTGTTGCAACATCTGATACTGTGCTTGATCACCTACGATACGACAAGAGACTAACGTAGCAGCTCTAGATACAATGTAATCTTGAATCGGTATAGGTAGATCAACCCAATCAAATAGCCAGGTTATATCTAACTTAATAGTATCGCCAGCACCATCTGTAATTTCATAGGTGTGGTGATACTTGTCATATAGTTTACCATCTCTCCGTATAACATTCTTACTCCCATTAGCTAATCTACTGTCTGCATTACTTTCTGAAAGATCTACTTGTAGAATATTATTAGGGATGATATATTGTTTGTTTGAATCAGTTGTAGCTTCATATTCATATTCTGTATTGAAGCTCCAACCTTCTGCCTGTATTTCTCGTGACACTTTAAGTAAAGTATCGTAAGCAATCGCAACGTCCGGGTTGGTTTGGTCGAGAGTGGTGACAGGCGCCTGACCAACTGACGCTAGTATCTCGTTGACTGCTGGTAATTCTTCTGTAGCGTTAGTGGTAGGAATTGGCATAATGTATAAATAAAAAAAAGGGAACCCGAAGGTTCCCGTGTATAATAAGTTAGAATGCAGCAGGCTTAGTTGCTGTTCCAGCGAACAGTTCAACACAAGCAGCAGGATTCAGGTAGTCTGCACCCATAGCCAAGCGGCCAAGGATAACATCACCTTGATAAACTACTGAGATGTCTCCATTAGTAACTAGTACTTGAGGACCGATTGCTTCAACACAACCAGCTCCTTCTTTTTGGAAGATCAAGCCACAAGAGTTAGCGAATTCAGTCTCTTCACCGTATTCATTGTTGATACCAGCTACATCATTAGCGGCATCTTCTACAGCTTCTGATACGAACGAGCCAGTGTTACCTGGATCTACAGTAGCAGGATCAGTAGCAGCTGTTGGGCTAGAGGATGGTGCATACTTGGTACCATACCGGCTGAAGAACGGGATGTTCATTGATTTGTAGATCTTAATGCCTGCAATTTCAATGATACCCTGTCCACCTTGTAGTGCG
>VTLG01004484.1_pt1 | contig 20098 bp, 24 predicted proteins | sample 4694571 | NCBI WGS metagenome assembly VTLG01 (sample SAMN12604809, study PRJNA352737) | marine metagenome | biome: ENVO:00000447; feature: ENVO:00000209|ENVO:00000569|ENVO:01000036; material: ENVO:00002151; isolation source: viral sequences binned using virsorter ... | reverse complement strand
CCCTATCAGCCTCAAATTCGAATTGCCAGCCCCTGCGACGATGTGTCGCACCTTCCCCCAGACATACCTTCCCCTAAAAGTCAAGTATATTATTTATTATTTGCGCGGCATTTATTGGGGCGTCGGCGTTAGCTTCCATACGCGCCCGTATGTACGCGAGGGCTCTGAAAAAAAACTAGATTTCCGTTTCTGGATATGCTACGCTTAAGGGGCCGGATGGTCCGGCGACCTATACATTAAGGGGTTCATATGAAACCAGTATTTTATAGGCTAATCCATCTCAGAAATAGGAGATTTTACACGATGGAAAACAAAACACCTAAGACAAACAAGCTTCACATTAACGGGGAAGCTTATATTCACATACCCGAGACTAATATCCCAGTTAGTCAGGTAACTGAAAAACTTACCGTAATGATTACTAAGGGGACTATTGAGGGTTGCCAATTAGTGGTAAAGATACCGGCCGGTAAAAGTACAAAAGAGTTACGCTATGACATGGCCGACACTGTTAATAGTCGCGGTTCAATCTACTTTAAACTAACAGCCGAGACTGCGGAAAACTTAGAGGAGGGTAACTTATTAAGTCTCGAACCGAGTGCAAAAGAAAAACAGCCTAAGCAATCTTACGAATTTAAATTGATTAAGAAAGCGGCCGGTTAATCGCGTAACACAGAAAACTTCCCCTGTCAAATTAATTTTTGATGGGGGATTTTTTTTTGTGAAATTTTTTTGTGGGCGTCGGCGTTAGCCGAAGGAAAGGGGAAATAAAAAAGAAAGGAGGGCCGAAGCCCCCCAATCTCCGCATGAAACTATAGTTCTGCGTTAAGGTATAAAAAACTAGCGATTATACTGAAAAAGCCTATTGCACTCATAAGTATAATTAATACTAAAGACCAGCCTAATAAAACTGGACTAACGATCATAAGTGCTCCACCAAGCATCCCGATAATACATATTAATATTGTAAGCATGACAATTCTCCAAAGTAGTGGGAGGGGCCGAAGCCCCATCCCGTGGTTGTTACATGTGATCAATGTTAATGATTATTTCACCAAGATCAATCATTTCCTTGATACGATTATCAATTAACTCGTTAAGACGATGTTCTGCAGTCTCTAACAGCAAAGCATTTACTTCTAATTGAAGATTATCAATCATATCTAATTGAGTATTAAGCCTATCTCTTAAACAATTAATCTCAGATTCTTGAGTTTGTAAGTGAACTGAAACCTCGTCATCAGTTAACTCAATAGGCTTAATCGTCTTTACAGTAATTGTTTTCATGCTATTACCCTCCTTGGGTAAGTTAGTTGATGTTTTGTTCTTTCACCAAGTGGATCGTGTTTTACACTGGGCTTGGGGGTTTGTGTTCCCCGTGAACAACTATATTAAAGCAAGGAATCCCTTGGAAATCAAGTAAAAAGATAAATTAAATCAATTATTTAAAAGGGTGGGGGAAAAAAATAGGGGGGTTGTCTTTTTTTTTAATTAAGTACCCGAATAAATTTCAAAATTTTAGGTCTTGCATTATCAATCCTTTTCAGGTATATTCAGTATAATCCCTCTGCTAGCAGACTGTTAGCAGTTGTTAACAGTTGTACTCCGTATATTATTATATATATTAATATATCTTCTAACAGTCTTCTAACAACTGTTAACAGGAGGAGTATCATTCCTAATAAAAATAATAATAATTTATATAAAACAAAGGATAGCCATGTCTTGTATGGAGATATGTCTGATTCGTCTTTAAAGGAGTTGATAAAAAATACTGCGTCTATGAGGAAACGGTCTTCTGCTGGTAGGGATCTTCAGGAGATGAGGAACGAATACCGCAGAAGGATGTCGGTAAGATTTGCACGTAGAAAAAAAAGAGCATATACTAAAGATGTACCCATGTTAGAGAATCCTGTAGAAGCTGTTAAGTTTAAAAAACCAAATTTTGTAACAGGCATGGCTCCCCGACAGGAAAAGTTTTGCATGGAGTACATGGCTACTGGTGACGCTGTAAGGGCGTATCAAGCTGCTAACTATAAAGAAGGCAAGAACAAGACGGATACAATGCGTCGTGCGTATGCGATGTTGAATAATCCCAAAATAAAACAGCGTATAGATGATATTAGAGAAGAGGCTATAAAGCATATGGCTTGGAACGCAGATAAGGTACTTGACAGGCTTAACGAAGTGTATGAACATGCTCTTAATAATGGTGACTACACTAATGCTAACCGTTCTGTAGAATCTGTAGCAAAACATCTTGGTATGTTTGTCGATAGATCAGAACAGAAAATAAAGATGGGTCACTTTGAAACAGGTGATGATACAGACAGCATCGGTAGAGATATAGAAAATCTTGCAGAGATAGCTGGTTTAAAACTTGTATCGGATAACAGTAACAGTTCGGAACAGGATGCGGATGAAGAATCCTCCTCTAACGTGGCTTGAATTTGCTAACTTTATAGAAAGGGATAACGATTATAGGAGATTGCCTGAAGAGGCAGAGGAGTCCTATAGTCCTGAACTACATGCTTGTGGGTCTAAAGGCATGGATCAATTTAATGATCGTATTAATTTTATAATTAACATGCTTTATGATCAGGTTTGTATACATCCTAGTATGCGTAACCCTGATGCTGACTTTGATCACATACGAGGACAAACGGCTCAAGTAGCTCAAGCCTTGTTTCAGTTGGCTTTTATGGTTTGGGAAATGCAACAAAACCGTCCCAAAAGTTTAAACTAACAGTAACTGTATAGAGTATGAACCAGATAACAGCCCTTAAACAGGTACGGGATGAACTTATTGAACAAGTTATAGGAAATTCAAATAGGGATTTCCTTACATTTGTAAGAGCAATGGCCCCTACCCTGATTGCTGACTTCAAGATGGGGCGACATATTGAAATCATAGCAAGCAAGCTTCAACAGCTGGAAGAAGGAACCTGTAAAAGACTTATGGTCTTTCTTCCCCCACGTTCCAGTAAATCAGTAATATGTTCAAAGTTATTTCCTGCTTGGTATATAGGAAGACATCCTAACCATGAAATACTATCGGTATCCCATAGTGACCAGCTTGCTAGTGATTTTGGTCGCTCTGTAAGAGATGTGGTTAAGTCTAACCTTTTTGAGATAATCTTTCCTGAAGTAAGACTACGGAGTGATGTACGGTCTGCAGGTAAATGGCAGACAAACCAGAACGGTGTTTACGTTGCAGCTGGTGTGCATACACAGATAGCAGGACGGGGTGCTAACATTGCTATTCTTGATGATGTTATGTCTGAAGAAGATGCGTTTAGTGAAGCAGGAAGAAGATATATAAAAGAATGGTATCCTGCTGGTCTACGAACACGGATCATGCCTAACGGTGGTATTGTTATTATTAATACCCGTTACCATGAAGATGATCTATGTGGATGGCTACTGAGTGCTGCAGCAAAAGCAGATGATCCTAACTACATACCGTGGGATGTCATCAAGATCCCTGCATGGCTGGATGACGATGCAGCAAAACTTCTAAACTTACCTGTGGGGTCTTCCTATTTTCCTGAATGGAAACCTGACACTGTTCTCCGTAGTGATGAGTATGAAATAAAACTTCATAACGGTAGTCGCTATTGGGATAGTTTGTATATGCAGGAACCTTCTCCCGATACAGGAGGTATTATAAAAACAGAATGGTTTAAAAGCTGGTTACAGGAAGATCCACCAGACTGTGATTTTATTATACAAACCTATGACACCGCTTTCTCTGTAAAGTCTACTGCTGACTATTCGGTAATACAGACATGGGGTATCTTTGAGAATTATGAAGAAGATGAAAACGGGCGTGAATATTTTGCACCAAATCTTATATTATTAGGAAATATACGAGAGAGATTTGAGTATCCCGAATTACGATTAACAGCACAAGATGAATTTGACAAGCATAGTCCTGACATGGTAGTAGTAGAGAAGAAAGCCAGTGGTCAGTCTTTAATACAAGATATGCGTCGTGCAGGTCTTCCTGTGTTGGAATATACGCCAGATCGTGATAAAGTAAGTAGAGCTACGGCAGCAACTCCTTTTTTAGAAGCAGGACGTGTTTGGTTGCCTACAATGAAAGAATGGGCTAATGACCTCATCTATGAAGCCTCAAGATTTCCCTATGGGAAACACGATGACCAAGTAGACGCTATGGTGATGGCTATTTTATATATGCGTGATTCTTGGAAAGTTACACATCCTGATGACCCCGACTACCAAGATGACGATGAGGGAACCTACTCCCCACCCAGAAAAGGCTATTGGAGAATATAAGGAATACCATAATGGCTATTACACTTCCAACTAAAAAATCACAAGCTGCTAAAGCAAAAAAATTAAAAGCTTCAGAAAAAAAATTCCAAGATAAAGTAAAAAGAATGAAAGCTCAAGGTAAAGCAAAAAGGGAGGCCTTCCTTAAGAAGAGCGGTATAACCCGAATGACTCAAGATGCTTTACATCCAGCAGAGATGAAAGGCAAACCCCACCAATCACAAAAAGCAATTAAAGCTTCACGTAAAAAGAAAGCTGCTCAAATAAAAACGGCTGAAGATACTAAAGCTAAAGCTAAGGCTACTGCAAAGCCTAAAGCTAAAAGAAGAGTAAGACCAACGGTAGAACAAAAGTACGGTGACGTTACAGTTGTTTCACCAGCAAGGCAAGGAAAACGTAGAGCAGCAATACGCACCATTAAAGCAAGCGATGCTGATAAAGAACGGTCTGCCCGTATGGTCTCTAAAAAAGCTGAAGCTCTTAGACAGACTCCTTTTGAATCCTACCGTAAAGGCGGCGGTGTAGAAGAAGATAAATATACGACGGGTAGCCAAAGACCAGCAGCTAAAAAACGTCGTGCAAGAAATAGAAAAAAAGTAGGGGAAATGGCTGAAAAAAAGAAACAGGATTTTCTTAAGGCCGCAAAGAAAACTTTAGGTAAAGAATCATTCTCATCACTCTATAGTAGTACACCAAGACAAGGAAAAGCTAGAGACACAGTACGCAAAATTAAAGCAAAGGATGCTGATAAAGAACGGTCTGCCCGTATGGTAGGTAAAAAAGCTGAGAAGGCTAGAGCCAAGAATGATCCTAAAAGAGCCGCTAAAGCAAAGTCAGCTAAAGCTCAAATAAAAAAACGTATGTCAATACCTGCTGTTAATCTTTTACCCGGTGGTATGCCTATTTCATTATTAGGGGCTACTGCTGGTGGTGAATTAAAAATGAAACATGGTGGTCCTGTAAAAAAAGATCAGGGTTACAATGCTCGTCTTGATGAGTCGATGGGCGCACGTAACAAAACCAAGAAACAACAGTCCCTTAAATCTCGTCGCCATGAAAGTGAAGCGATGGAGAAAAAAGGTGGGCGACGTAAATATGCTGCTGTAAAAACAATGGACAAAGGTAGACGTACCAAGAAAAAGCCTCGCGGTGTAGGTGCGGCTCTTAGAGGATGGGGAAAAGCACATCATGGCTGATACTGTAAAAGTAACTAAACTAGGACGAAGACGTAGAGGAAGAAATACTTTACGAAATATCGGTGCTCGTGATGCGGATAAAGCACGTACAGCACGTATAGCTGCTAAGAAAGCTGAAAAGCTTAGAGCTAAGAATGATCCTAATAAAAAAGTACGAAAAAATCCCGCTCAACGTCGTAGAGCAGCGATGGATGAAAAGGGGAGACAGATTAAAAGAACAACTACTACAACTCCCCGTTTGCAACAAACATTAGCTGGTGCTGGTGCGGCTGCAGGAATGTTAGGTGGTCCTCTTACTAAATTAGTTGGGGCAGGTGGTAAAGTTTTAGGTAAAGTAGTTGGTGAGAAAGTTGCTGGGGCTGCTGCTAAGAAAGCGGCTAAGAAAGTTGCTGAGAAAACTGCTGCGGCTTCTAAGAAAAAAGTTGTTAAGAAAGCTCCAGTAAAGAAAAAAGTTGCTAAGAAAGCTCCAGTAAAGAAAAAAGTTGCTAAGAAAGCTCCAGTAAAGAAAACTGATGCTAAGAAAAAACCTGTGGAAATGAGTGCCGCAGCCCGTAAAAAAGCAGAACAACGTACAAAAGGTTATAAAAGAAAAGAACCTAAAAATAAATATAGCACTGCAGCAAACGCAAGAATTGCTAGAGATGCTACTAAAACTAAACCCAAACCTAAACCTAAAACAAAAGGTAAAGGTAAAAAAGCTGCTGTTACTGCTGCTGCTAGTAAAAGTAAGAACCTTGGTAAAAAATTAGGAATTGGTGCTGGTCTAACTGCTTTAGGAACGGGAGCATATCTGGCTGGAAGAAAGCCGTCTGATGCTAAACCACCTAAACCTCCTAAAAAGCCCGATAATAAAATTGATTGGACTACAGATGATGAAGATCGTATTGTAGAACAAGGAAGAACAATAACCAGTAATCCTAAAGGAGATGGTTCTCGTACTGGTCTTGATCTTCAAACAATTTTATCTAGGATTGAGGACAGAGAATATATGAGTGATCCTGATGATCCTTCTTTACATGATCTGGATGATTTGAAAGCTGATCTAAAAGAACTCAGAGGATATCGTCGTGGTGGGCCTGTCCGTCGTTCCCGTACAACTAATCAATTTCGGGGATGGGGCAAAGCCCGTAAACCCAAACATAAAATGAGGTAAGAGATAATTATGGCTGGACACAGTGATAAAAAACCTGTAGTAACTCCTAACACTAAGACAGAAGCAGTTACTGTTGTTGAACCTACTCCTGTTGTACAGGAAGAAGGAACACATCCATTAATAACAGGTGCAATTGTTGTAATTGCTATTATAGCTGTTTCGTGGATAGTAGTGAAAAAATTAATTAAATAACGGACTATAGGTAAATGGCAGAGCAGACAGGTGGTCTTGCAGAAGTAGAAACTGAAGAATCGGAATACGATGAAACTGATTCTAAGAGCATGGTTGGACCTATCAACCGTGTTGAGAATAGTAATGCAGGTGAAGTTCTTGAAGAAATAGATACCAGTATCGAAGTTGTTATTGATGATGATACTGGTGAGATTGAGATGAACATGAGTGACGAAATGGAAGTCATCATGGAAGCTCAATCAGATCACTATGCAAACTTGGCAGAATATATTGATGACGATGATCTTGATGAAATATCAACGATTGTTAGAGAACATTATGAAGCTGACAAGGAATCTCGACAGGAATGGGAATCTACTTTTGAAAGAGGGTTTGATCTTCTTGGTCTTAAACTGGAAGAAGCTTCTGAACCTTTTGAAGGTGCCTGTCAAGCTGTTTCACCTCTTATTATTGAAGCAGCTGTTAAGTTTCAATCTAAAGCAACCGTTGAACTTTTTCCTGCGGCTGGGCCTGTAAAGACACAGATTGTAGGTGATCCGACAAACGAAAAGCAATTACAGGCTAATCGTGTTCAGGACTTTATGAACTATCAGGTCACTGAACAAATGCCCGAATACTTTGATGAATTTGAGCGTATGCTCTTTCATCTACCGCTTATGGGTAGTGCATTTAAGAAAATGTACTTTGATCCTGTAATGGCTCGACCCTGTTCAGAGTTTGTTCCTGTTGATCATTTTTATGTTTCTTATAACGCAAGTGATTTACTCAGTGCATCTCGCTATACTCATGTTATTAATCGTTCTCCTAATGACATTCGTAAAGAAATGTCTGTAGGATTATATAAAGAATGTGATCTTGGTGTTGCAACAACTCCTGAACCTGCTCCTATATCTTCCAAGATAAACGATATTATGGGTGTTAATCCGGGTGAAGATTATGATGAACAATATGTTCTGTTGGAACAGCATTGCTATATAGATCTTCCTGAACCTTTTAATAGTCCTGATGGGTCTGCTTGGCCTTATATTGTTACTGTTGAAGAGAACAGTGGTAAAGTTTTAGCTATTCGCAGGAACTGGGCTGAAGGTGATCCTCTTTACCAGAAGCTTATGTACTTCACCCATTACAAGTTTGTACCCGGTTTTGGATTCTATGGATTAGGTCTTATACATTTACTTGGTAACCTTACCATGTCAGCCACTGCAGCTTTACGAAGTCTTGTAGATGCTGGACAATTTGCTAATTTACCGGGAGGTTTTAAAGCTCGTGGTATTAGAATTGTAGGTAATAACGATCCTATTTCTCCGGGTGAGTTTAGAGAAATTGACTCAGCAGGAATGGATTTAAATAAATCTATTATTCCTCTTCCTTATCGTGAACCTTCAGGAACATTGTATCAACTGTTAGGTACAATGACTGAAATGGGTCAGAAGTTTGCAGATAATGCAGAAGCTATTGTAGCAAACTCTACAAACTATGGACCTGTAGGAACAACACTTGCTTTACTTGAAGCAGGAGCAAAGTTCTTTAGTGCTATTCATAAAAGATTACATCAAAGTCAGAAACATGAGTTCCGTATTCTGGCAAGAATTAACAAAGACTTTCTTCCTCCAACATATCCCTACATGGTTCCGGGTATGTCTGCTTCTATTCTCAGGGATGATTTTAATGATCAGATAGATGTAATACCCGTTTCTGATCCTAATACACCATCAGCTGCACACCGATTAGCAATGGCTCAAATGGTATTGCAGTTATCTGAACAGGCACCTCCCGGCATGTATGATGTACGTCAGGTTCATATGTCTATCCTGAACGCCGCTAATATTCAAAATCCTCAACGCTTTTTAACACCACCACAGGAAGCACAGCCGCAAAGTCCTTTACAGGATATACAAAGTGCTATTAACGGTATGCCTATCAAGGCATTTCCTCAACAGGATCATAAAGCATACATACAAATCTTTACAGATTTTATAGCTGATCCTATGCTTGGTGGAAATGAAATGATGAAGAATGTTGTTCCTGTGTTACAGGCAGCTATTCGTGAACATATGTTTATGCAATATAAACAGGAGATGGAAGGTCTGGTACAGCTTGGTGCTCAAGAAGGGATGCAAGCTGGCATTAATACAAATGATCCTGCTATTCTTAGTCAGATATCTATTGAAGCAGCTAAGAAAATTTTGGTTGCTAACGAGCAAAGAGCCGCACAAATGGGTGGCGCAGAGAATGTACAGGAACAAAGTCTGGCTATTGAAGCAGAAAGAGTCGGTATCCAGAAGGATGAACTACGCTTAAAAGCTTCTGAACAGGCTGCAGAACTTGCACTTAAGAACCGTAAGCTTGATCTTGAAGAAATGGAGATCAGGCAACAAGGTGTTAACGATGAAGTTAAAGCAGAAGAACGTAATGTAGATCGTCGTTTACGGGCAGCTAAAGATTCAGCTACACTTGCAAGCAAAATAGAAACAAATCAGAACTCTGAAAATACAAAAATAGTTATTGAAACTCTACGTAATCTTCAAAAAGTAGCTGAAGAAGAAATGAAAGAGGAAGATATTACAGAAGAAAGATTAGGAATGATTGTTGATTCCTTAATCAGAGAACAGGAAAGTCCTGAAGAGATAGAAGTTTTTGAAGAGGGTGGTCCTGTTTTAGGAAATATTGAAGACGATGATGTAGAAGTAAGGGGTATGCGACGAGGATTATCTCTTATTGGCCCAACCGAAGCTGATACTATGAGAGATGCTAGAGTAGCCGATGCTATGAAAGAAGAAGATACAGAATCTTTAGTTAGAAAAAAATTACATAAATATGAAGGAGTACGTTCATCAGAGTATAAAGATTCTAAAGGTAAAAGTACTTTAGCAAGAGGTCATTTAGTAACACCAGAAACTCCTAAGATTTTAGAGGATTTAGGGTATTCTTCAGATGAAGTTTCTAAAATTTTATCTGGAAAAATGAAAATGTCTTCAGATAAGATCGAAGAATTATTTAATAGAGATCTTAAGAATAAAACTGAAAGTACCAGAGAATTTATAAAAAATTACGATTCTTTAAGTCCTACTCTTCAGTCTGAGTTAATACAGTTAAACTACAGAGGAGATTTAGAACAAAGTCCTAACACTCGTAGATTAATTAATGAAGGTAAATTTAGGGAAGCAGCTAAAGAACTTTTAAACCATGAAGAATATAAAGCATTAAAAGCTCAAAATATAGATAATAGTATTACGAGAAGATTAGAAGCTGCAAGAGATGCTTTATTAAAAGAAGCAGATAAATAGTGAACTGGATAAAAAAAAATTGTGTTTATATCTTTATAGTTTTTGTCAGTATTTTTCTATGTTCAAATTACTGCTTTGCTATAGATTTTAAATTTAAAATAAATCCTGATCTTTATAAAGGATATGTAAATCGTCCTCCTGCTCCATGTGGAGATACAGTTGACATTTTTAATCATTTAAAAGATAGTTATAAAGAAAATATTCTTACTGTAAAAACATTAAGAGAAGTTGTGGTAACTATTTTTCATAACCCAGAAGCTGAAACTTGGACAATTCTTATATCTGACACACTGGGGGGAACTTGTGTTGTTATGCACGATGATAAATATCTTTTATATGAAAGAGGTTAATATTGTTTACTGAATTAGATGATGTAACTGAAGCTCTTGAAAGAGAAAAAAAATCAATATCAAATGTAATTATTAGCGGAAGCTGTGAAAACTTTGAACAGTATCGTTGGTTAGTCGGAAAATTAGACGGGTTGACAAAAGCTGCAGATGTAATTAAAAACTATCAAACGTCTGTGCTGTCTGATATGGAGAATAATGACTAATGACTTTTCAACCTGCACTTGAAAAAGCAATTATGAACGATGAATGGATTACAAATGGCGAAGTGCCTGATCCTGATGTTCTTCCTGATATTCCCGGTTACCATATATTAATACGTCCACTAACTATTCGTAAAGAAACAAAAGGTGGTATTCTTCTTCCTGATAAGTTTAAGGATGATATGAAGTATCTCACAACGGTAGGTCGTGTTGTGAAGCTAGGAAAACTAGCGTATCTTGATAATACAAAGTTTCCTGAAGGACCGTGGTGTGCTGAAGGAGAATATGTATGTTATGGTAGACATACCGGACAACGGTTTGTTTACAAAGGAATCCGATATATACTTATGTATGATGATCAAGTTCTAATGAAGATTGAAGATCCAAAGGATGTTGATCCATCACATGAACTTATTGCAGCGTAAAACGTAGAGTCGCATACTACGGAGAAAAGAATGGCTACTGAAGAAAAAAATGAAAGCTCTGAGGAGTGGGCTGAAATAGATATTACTCCTTCTGAAGATAAAGAAGCAGATGTTGCTTTTGAAGTTGAAGAAACTAGTGAAGACGAAACGCAACAAGTAGCTGCTGAAGAGACACAGGAAGAACCTGTAGTTGAAGAAAAAGCGGAAGAAATAAAAACTGATCTTCCTGAACTTGAGGGAATAAGTACCAAGGGTGCTGAAAAAAGAATTAGGCAATTGGTACGACAACGTAAAGAGCGTGAAGAAGAACTTATTAGAGCACAAGAAGAAATTAAATCTTTAAGAGAAGATGCAAAATATAAATCTTATTCACAAATGTCTACAGAAGAAGAAGCAGTAACATCTACTGAAAATTTTTTAACAAATCAGTTAGCGTTAGCGGAACAGAATTTTAAATCAGCTTATGAGTCTGGTGATCAGGAAAAATTACTGGAAGCACAAAAAGCTTTAACTAATACTCAAACCGAACTCCGTTTCTTGGAAGATAGAAAAAAAGATGTAGAGACACGTAAAGCTGTTCTTGCTTATGAAGCAGAAGAGGAGCCAAAACAACAAGAACGAAAAGCTTCTCCTCCAAATGTTAAAGCAAAAAACTGGGCAGCTAGAAATGAGTGGTTTGGTCAAGATAAAGTTGCAACAGCAGCAGCACTTGCTATTGATGCAGAATTAAAAGAACAAGGTTATGATCCTTCATCTGATGATTTTTTTGAGATGGTTGATCAACGTATTCGCCAAGAACTTCCTAATAAGTTTAAGGAAGCGGCTGAAGAATCGGAAGAGGCTACTCCGACAAAGCCTCGTCAAACGGTGGCAGGACAATCGCGCAGTTCTGCGTCTGCTAAAAAAGTTAAGCTTAATAAAGAAGATGTTAGGCTTGCTAAAAAGTGGGGTATACCGCTTGAGAAATATGCCGTCAATAAAGCCCAAATGGAAAAGGCTAATGGCGACTATACTACTATTACATAGTATTGTGGCGCGGATAGGAGAGACTTAATGTCTGAATTAGATACTGGAAATACTGAAGTTGATACTCGTAAAAGTCGAGATGTAGATAACAGGGAAGAAAAGACACGAGCAGCGTTAGAAGCTATTAATAATGATGATTGGCTTCACCTTCCTTCAACTGTTAAAGAGCGATTTGCTAATGAAGGTTATGTACTTGGTTGGATAAGAATTTCTTTGAAAGGCAATACTGACTATCAAAGCATTGGTTTGAAACAACGAGAAGGTTGGGAGTTTGTAAGTGAACAGGAAGCCCCTGAAATGGCAATGGGCTTTAGAGTTGCTACTGAAGGTAGTTTAGAAGGTGCGATTATTCGAGGTGACGTGGCCCTCGCTAAAAGACCCGTAGAGATACAAGACGCTGTTGACGCGAAGAATAGACATAAAACCAAATCTATGGAAGATGCTATTAATCGGCGGTTGATGGAAAGTAGTGATTCTCGCGCACCAATATATAACTCCAGTAAGTCAAGAGTCACCAAAGGACGAACTCCTACCTTTGACTCTTAAGGCTTCTCTATTACGGAGGAAAAGATATGGGTGGTTTAATTCCTACTCGTATGCGTGGAAGCGGCTACAATACTAGTGGTAATTCTCGTTACAGGATTACCAATACTTACGGCACTTCCATGTATTTAGGCGATTTGGTTCGCATTTCCGCTGGAACTATTGTTGAGGCATCAGCTACTTCAAAAGATAATGTCGGTGCGTTTATGGGTTGTTATTATGTAGACCCAACTACTAAACGTCCTACATGGTCGAAGTACTGGCCCGCCAGCACAAGTTCGGCAGATTCGACACCATATGCCTTTGTTGCAGATGATCCTAATACGGTCTTTGAAATAGAAGCTAACTCTTCTGTTACAGTGGGCGATATTATGGCTGCACAATATGATGTTTCTGTTGGGTCAGGAAGTACCCTCACAGGAATGTCTGGTATGAGACTCGACGTAGGCGCAGAGGCAACCACAGGACAATTACGTATTGTCGGTATTAAAGATACTGTTGGTAACGCCACTGCCGCAAATCCCAAGGTACTAGTCAAAATCGTTGAAAATCTCGACGCTTATGTGACTACACCACCAAGCTGATAGAGGGAGATTAACTCATGGCTATAAATCGCGCTAGTATTGCGAAACAGCTGCTTCCCGGCCTAAACGCTATCTTTGGCTTGGAATACGGCTCAATTGATGATGAGAGTAAAGTACTCTTTGATACTGAGCAGTCTGATCGTGCTTTTGAAGAAGAAGTACTGATGACTGGATTTGGTGAAGCACCTGTCAAAAGTGAAGGTGGTGCTGTTGAATACGATACGGCTTCAGAAATGTGGACGGCTCGTTATACGGCAGAAACCATTGCTTTGGCATTTGCTGTTACTGAAGAGGCTATGGAAGATAACTTGTATGATACGTTTGCTAAAATTCGTGCAAAAGCTTTGGCTCGTGCTATGGCTTCCACGAAGCAAGCAAAAGCTGCAAGTGTCTTTAACAACGGCTTCACCGCTGGTGCTTATGCTGGTGGTGACGGTGTAGCGTTCTTCTCTGATTCTCATCCTGTAGCTGGAAGTGGTGCTGCAGGTTCTGCAAGCAGAGATAACACAGCTGCTAATACAGCATTGTCCGAAGCAGCTATTGAGTCTGCGGTTACCCAAATTAATAAATTGGAAGATGATCGTGGTATCTTGATAGGTGCTCGTCCTGTGTCGTTACATGTTCCTCCTGATCTTCAGTTTACTGCTGATCAGATTTTGAACAGCCCGATGTCTACGACTATCGGTGTTAACCCAACGACAGCTGGTAATGGTGCAACTAATGTAAATGACATTAACGCTATTAAAGGAATTATGCCTAGAGGTTATTCTGTTAACCATAGGTTTAGTTCTACAACGGCGTACTTCATTCGCACTGATGTACCTAACGGGGCAAAACACTTTGTTCGTGCGCCTCTCGCTACGAAGATGGACCCTGATTTTGATACTGGTAACATGCGCTTCAAAGCTCGTGAACGGTATTCTTTCGGTTTTTCTGATTGGCGATCTTACTACGGTAACCAAGGTGCCTAATTATTTATAACAATAAAGCACCTTGTTAAACTTTAAGGGGGGAGGGTTAAAATATTCCTCCCCTCTTTTCTTTTTAAGATTTATTTCGTACAATAAAAGTACAGAAATTATGGGAGATATTTTCAATGAGTACAGATATTCAAGCAGTTTATGTAAGTGCAACAACAACTGCTGTTGACCATCCTACCAGACTACGTGGCTGCTCTTGGTCTAACTTTACCAATGCTACCAAGGAAATCACTTTTAAAGACGCAGGGACTGAGAAGTTTAAACTTGTTCTTCCTACGGGAGGAAACTCTGATTTATATTTAACTGATGACGGTATCAGGTTTAAAACAAGTTTACATGTTACTGTTCCTACAAGTTGTGCTGCTACTATTTTTGTAGGTTAACAATGGCTAGTTTTTTATCTAAAGTAAGAGATAAAGCCCGAAACAGAAAACTTAATTTTTCTTCTCGTCGAGCTACGGATAAAGAGGTAGCTAAGACAGGTCGTTATTTGAAAAAATATAATGATGTTTCAGATCGATTGCATAAAAGATTAGGAGTAAATTTACCTAAGATTGATAAGATTGAGGAACATGCTTCAGCTTTAACAAACATAACGAATGTTCTTCCTGAAAATAATTTAGCAGAGTTTGATCTTGGATTAGGATTAAATCAACAAAGTTTAAGTATATCTCCCCACGATAAAAGCTATGTTGATAATATCACAATAAAAAATTATAAAACTGGTCCTACTCGCTTATCTGCACATAAAACCTTATTTGAAAACGAAGGATCTAATGTAAGTTTAGGTGGAGGAGTGGATACCGGAGGAAATTATAACGTAGGAATAAAAGCTGCGTTTAATTTTAAAGAAGGTGGGCCTGTAAATAAAAGAAAGAAAACAGTTAAGAAAAAACCTCGTGGATGGGGTTGTGCAAGAATGACGAGGAAAAAATAATAATGATGAAAAATTTTCATGTACCCTATTGCCCTATCTGCTATGTATGTGCAGTAGCTAAATATGTATGGGATATGACTGTTAAATGCTGGAACGCAATTAAGGCTGTATTTATTAAAAAAGGATAAAGTTTTAATGGCAATGCGAAGACGGACAGGAAGTGGTATGAGGGGAATGACTATTAAGGGTGGTCATAAACGTCCTACCAAATCAGGGGCTGGTCTTACTAAAAAAGGTGTAGCAAAATATCGTAGACAGAACCCCGGTTCAAAGTTAAAAACTGCGGTAACTGAAAAAAAACCTACAGGTAAACGAGCAACAAGACGTAAATCTTACTGTGCTAGATCTGCGGGACAAATGAAAAAGTTTCCAAAGGCTGCTAAAAATCCTAACAGTAGATTAAGACAAGCAAGAAAAAGGTGGAGGTGTTAATGCCACAAGGTAAAGGTACATACGGATCACAGCGGGGAAGACCTCGTAAAAAACTAAATATTAAAAAGGCTATTAAAAAGCCGGGTGCATTACGTGCATCATTAGGTATTAAAAAGGGGAAAACAATTCCTGCTTCTAAACTTAATAAAGCTGCTAAAGCTCCGGGCAAGTTAGGACAACGTGCAAGGTTTGCTAAGACTTTAAAGAAGTTAAGGCCCAAAAGAAAAGCATAGTAATGGCGGTTGCTACTAAACGTGACCCTGCTAAATGGGCTAGAGCTAAAGCTAGAGCCAAGGCTAAGATGGGTGGCAAACACTCAGCTAGAGCTATGCAACTAGCAACTAAGTATTATAAAGATGCTGGTGGTGGGTATGTTGGGGAAAAGAAAAAAAGTAATAAGCTATCAAAGTGGACAAAGCAGAAATGGACAACCAAGTCAGGCAAGCCCAGCGGCAAGACAGGAGAACGGTATCTTCCCAAAAAGGCAATAAAAGCATTGTCATCAAAGGAATATGCAGCGACCACCAAAGCAAAGAGAAAAGGGACTGCTGCAGGGAAGCAGTTCGTGAAGCAGCCAAAAAGAATAGCTAAGAAAACAAAAAGGTATAGGACATAATGGCAGTCTCAACTCTACAGGATTTTAATCTTGATATTGATCAGATTATTTTTGATGCCTTTGAAAGAATAGGCGGTCCTCCTATTACAGGTGAAGAGGCACAGTCTGCTAGAAGAACTTTAAATTTAATTCTTTCTGATTGGCAGAATAGAGGTATTCTTTTATGGACAACTGAGTTAACAGTTACAACTCTTGTATCTACAACCAGTAGTTATTCTTTAAGTTCAAATATTGTAGATGTTCTTCAGGCTGTTGTAAGAACAAGTACAAGTGCAAGCCAAACTGATTTAGAAATTCAACGTATTCCTATGGAAGACTACGAACAGATACCTAGTAAATCTACACAAGGCCGTCCTGTTCAATATTCAGTACATAGAAAAAGAGATAATGTTGATGTACATGTTTGGCCTAAACCAGATAAGTCTAACTATTCAGCCCGTCTTTGGGTTGTTAGACGCTTCTTTAATTTTGATAATAGTGTAGATGATGCTGACGTACCTTATAGATTTCTACCATGTTTAATTACAGGGCTTGCTTATCAAATGGGTATAAAAAGACCGGGTGTTACAATAGATAGAGTTAATCTTTTAAAAGCTCAATATGAACAAGAACTAGCCAATGCGCTTGAAGAAGATCGTCAAAGGTCAGATTTTGAAATTAAACCAAGATTAGGATATATTTAAAATGGCTAAAGAAGCTTACTTTATTTCTGATAGATCTGGATTTCGTTTTAAATATTCCGAAAGAGTCAAAGAACCGGGAACAGGTTATATAGTTGGTCCTAATGAATCAGATGGTGAATATAATCTTGTAACTAGTCCTCTTAATAAGGCTCCTAAAATAAGCCCAAGACGGCCTTTACGTGATGCTAGACCCCCTAATGATAAACAGATTACATCTGCTTTAACAAATATTAATACTACACGAGCAGCATTAGGTTTACCTGAAATTGAAGGTAATGATGGTTGGGTTCCTAGTGATACTATAGTAACATAATAATTAAAGATTAAGCGGAGAAAAGAATGGCTATTACTTCTGGTATATTAAAAACTTTTAAAGCAGAGGTCATGTTAGGTGAACATGATCTAAATACTAATACCATTAAAATTGGATTAGTTTCGTCTGGTGCTTCATGCTCTCCTGCAAATGGACCCTTTACCTATACAAGTTTAGCATCTGCTGGAGGTGAGTTAGCTAATGGTAACGGTTATACAACAGGTGGAACAACATTAGCTGCTGTAACCGTTACAAATGCAAGCACTTCAGGTGTAGTAGATTTTAATAACGTAACATTAACCGATTCAACTTTTACATGTCGAGGGGCTTTTATTTATAATGATAGTCACTCCAGTAAAGCAATGATTGCCTATTATGATTTTGGCGCAGATAAATCAGCATCTGCAGGTAACTTTGTTATGACTGTCCCATCAGCTACGAGTGCCGCTGCTATTATACGTCTTAACTAACTGTTAAAACCTTAATAGGAGATACTAGATGGCCTTTGTAATTAAAGACCGTGTAAAAGAAACTACAACGACTACAGGAACAGGGACGTTAGCTCTTTCTGGTGCCGAAACAGGATTTCAATCTTTTTCGGTTATCGGTGATGGTAACACAACATTCTATGGTATTTCTTCATTAGGTTCTTCTGAATGGGAAGTTGGTATAGGTACTTATTCTTCTTCAGGAACTTTAGCCCGTACTACCGTTTTAGCTTCTTCTAATAGTGGATCAGCTGTTAATCTTTCTGCTGGTACAAAAACAGTCTTTGTTACCCAACCTTCTGAAAAAGCAGTCTATGTAAGTTCTTCTCCCTCATTAACAGGTTTGACCTTAACAGGTGCAGTGAGTGGTACGTCTGGTGTTTTTACAGGTACTGTGTCAGCCGCTACATTTGATGGTGATTTTGTTGGTAATATTACAGGGGATGTAACTGGGAATATAGATGGAGCTACAGGATCTTTTAGTACATCAGTATCTGCAACAGCTTTAAAGGGTGCAGGTCTTACTCTTACTGGCCCTGTTAGCGGAACAAGTGCAACATTCACAGGAATAGTATCTGCTAGTAGTTTTGCTGGTGCTATAACTGCAGGGGCTGTTTCTGCTACAAGTTTAGTTGTAAGCGGTAATTCTACTTTTGAAGGAGACATAATAAAATCAACAGCAGGTACATCTAACTTTGCTGCAGGTGTTAATGCAGGTAATTCCATTACGTCAGGTGGTACCAATAACGTAGCAGTGGGTGATGAAGCTGGTACGGCTCTAACCACAGGCGACCAAAATACTTTAATTGGATATGGGGCTGGTGATGGATTTGATACAGAATCCTATAATGTTGCCGTAGGTTATAATGCTTTAGGAGGAAGTTCCTATGCAGCAGAATACAATACAGCTATAGGTACTAATGCAGGTGGGGCAATTACTACAGGAGGCGTAAATGTTTTCGTAGGTTCTAATTGTGGTGATGCAACTACCACAGGTGTTGGTAATGCTGCTGTTGGACAGGAAGCTCTTGGTACTAATACAAGTGGAGGTTATAACGCAGCACTAGGTTATAACGCATTAAAACTTAATGAGACAGCATCTAACAATACTGCTGTAGGCTATAATGCTCTAACTGCGAATACAACTGGATCAAACAATGTGGGAATTGGCTCTGGTGCTGGTGATGCTATCACAACAGGCGCACAAAACGTAGCGATAGGAAATAATGCGTTAGGGGCTATAACAACGACTAGTGGTAATATTGCGATTGGCTATAATGCTGTTGATGCTGGGACAGATGGCGTTCAAAACTGTATCGGTATTGGAACTGATGCCCTTGGTGCATTGACAGCAAGTGGTGGTACTACAGGTACAGCACCTAGTATTGGAATTGGTTATGCTGCGTTGGGTGGTGCTACGACAGGTACTGCCAATATTGCAATAGGTTCTTGGACTATGGATGCTGTTGTTACAGGGGCTAATAACATAGCAATGGGTAATGGTGCTTTAGGCGTACTAACATCTGGTTCAAGTAATATAGCTATCGGAAGTTTCGCTGGTGACGCTATTACAACTTCTTCAGATAATACTGTTATAGGAAATAACGCTGGTGGGGCGATAGACACTGGTGCTTCTAATACGTTTATGGGTTCCCATGCAGGTGATGCAACTACAACAGGGGGTTCTAATGTCGCTGTTGGAGTTAATGCGTTAGGAGCAAATACAACAGCTTCAAACAATGTCGCTATAGGAACAAGTGCTTTACTTTTAAATACGACAGGAACAAATAATGTAGCAATTGGTACAAATGCAGTAGATGCTTGTGACACAGGAAATCATTTAGTTGGAATTGGCTACCAAGCTCTGAGTGCAGTAACTACAGGGCAGTTTAGCATTGGAATTGGTAAAGATGCTGGACTTTCTATTACCACAGGCGATGCAAATATATGTATTGGATACCATGCTGGTGATGCTATTACAACTTCTCCTTCTAATACTGTTGTAGGACATAATGCAGGTTCAGCAATCAGCACAGGTAATGGTGAAAATGTCTGCGTAGGTAATAACGCTGGTGCTTTAATGACTACAGGCCAGCAGAATGTAATAATAGGAGACAATGCTGCTGCTGGGGCTGCATTAACAGGAAATGTAAACACAGTTGTAGGGGATAATGCTGGCTATGCAATGACAGGAGCCAGCAATGGAAATACTCTGATTGGTGCTGCTGCTGGCGATGCAATAACAACAGGTGATAATAATACGGCTCTAGGAGCTTATGCTTTAACATCTGAAGATGAATCATCAGCTATAACTGCTATAGGATATAACTGTGGTAATAACCATAATGGTGGAACTGCTAATACTATGGTGGGAGCTTATTGTGCTGATGCTGTAAC
>VTLG01002711.1_pt1 | contig 20099 bp, 35 predicted proteins | sample 4694571 | NCBI WGS metagenome assembly VTLG01 (sample SAMN12604809, study PRJNA352737) | marine metagenome | biome: ENVO:00000447; feature: ENVO:00000209|ENVO:00000569|ENVO:01000036; material: ENVO:00002151; isolation source: viral sequences binned using virsorter ... | reverse complement strand
ATTGGATCAATTCTACCATCACCAATTTCTGCATCAAGATTTAATCGAGCTATTGCTGTCATGCCATAGTCGCGACTAAAGTCAACGCCATCTTTGTCCCATGATCCCTCATAGAACTTTTTGGTGTAAGGTGAATATGTAATTGCAGTATTTGGTTTCATATCTACAATCCTAACCTCACTATAATTGTGTCCCCATCAACAGCATTTGTTGGAAGTAGGCTTTCATCAGCGTGGGAAATATATCGCCCAACTAATGTTTCAGAAGCGAACACACCTGTGTTTGCTATTGCATCACCTGCCGAATCACATTTTACTGCGTGTCCGACTTTGATTGCACCACCTGCTTCGGTGTAAATAAAAGAGTTGCCGACAGCGACTCTACATTGTTTTGCACCTGCACTACCACTAGAGTTATCAACAGTTTCCAATGCTACACCTAGTCCTTTCTCAACAGTTCCACTTGTTGTCCCTGTCTTGACATGACCATTTGCATCAACTTCAACTATCTTACCTTGTGTGATAGATGTACTTGCTGTAACGCCAAAAGATTGTACTTCGATTCCTGTTGATCTGGCAAAAGTGCCTTTAACAGCTACCATTAGTAATCACCCTCTCTAATCCGTTTTAGGATTGCATCACCTGCACCTCTCTCAACACTAGCATATTTTGCAACAAATCTTGGTGAATTTTGACCTTCAGCAAGTTTGTCGTAATCAGCTTTCAAACTTTCTAGCATATCGCTGTCTAGTTTGATTAGTTTGTTGTATTCGGTTTGGGCATCTACCTTTCCTAATTTGGATTTAGCATCTAGGATTGCATCAATGATAGGCTCTAATTTGGCTTTTCTGATTTGTGATTTTAATGAACGTAGTTCAGCTTTGAGTGACTTAACTTGACTTGCCAACTTTGATGCCTTAGTATCTCTAAGCCAATCTTTTTGTTGGTCAGTTAGATCAAGTTTGTCAGGATCATCACCTTTCTCTACATTTACATTAACATCATCATCATCATCATTTTCTTCACCGATTTCTTCTTTGAATCGTTTTTCTTCTTTGTTGCTCAAATCTTCTGCTTTGGAAGATTCTTCTTTTTTATCTTCCTCATCAGTTGATTCTTCAACTTTCTTCGTATCATCTTCGTCTTTATTTGCGTATAGATGTTTCATGTTGTTATCGAAATTGGATTTTGTGAGTTTAAGGGAAGTATGTTTTAGATATTTCATCATAAAACAATTCGCTTTCTTCTTGACTTGCTGTATAGAAGTAATCTTTGTCGTATGGTTTTTTCTTGTTTGGCATTGACACTTTCACTTTGTTTTGTGTTGTGACTTCTGATGTTTCTTCTGCTTGTTCTTTTTTCTTCTTATGTAGTAAATCAACAGTTGTGATATTGTCTAATGATTGTTGGTCAATGTTTGCCTTCTGTGGCTTTTGATGTTTCTTCCAAAAATTATAGATCATACTTAGAAATGCTTCTACTGTCTTGTTTTCTTCATTACCTTTTTTCTGATCATAACATTCTGAATAACAAATTGCTAAAGCTTGTTCATCAAGTTCTATTCCCTCTGAAACTTTTGCGTCAATACATTTCTGAACACATTCCTTGTTTGCCATACTGATTGTTTGTGTTGCAGTTTGTACTCTTGCAAATCTTCCACATGGACTGATACTTGCCTGAACTTTCTCAAGTTGTGGTAAGCATGATTTAGCATCACCTGCACATCTTCCTTTGATCTGTGCCTTTGAAACTGTATAAGCTGGCTCGGCAACCCCTGCAACGTGAGCTCCCTCAAAATCTTCTATTACTGCATTACCACCAACATTCTGTTCATCAGTAGTATTGAACACAATGCTTGGGGAAACAAAATTAACTTCACCATTCTTTAGAATGTCTTTGGCTTGTTCATCAAAAATTTCTGCTACACCGTAAGCTGTTCCAGAACGTTCTTCAATGCCTACCATGATAATGTCACCTACTCTGTACTTTTCTTGTTGGACTAGAAGATCATCACCGTTGATTGCATTAGGGTGATTGAACTCTGGCGTTAGAACAAATGGTTTACCCACAAAAGTTTCCAAGTTGCGTTCTAAGCTTTGCTTGGTTACACCCCATTTGTTTAGATTAAGGGAAGCATCTAACAAGAAAAATTTAATGAAGAACTTATCCTGATTTTCAAATTTGACTAATGCCATGCCAAAAATGCCACATCAGTAAATAACAGAACTATTCCACTTGCCATTCCTGCACCTGCGAATGTTGCTAATGCGTCCATCACATCTGCGTGTCCATGTGGATTCTTGAAGTCTAAAAGTTCCTTGCCTACACCAAAAAAATATCCTGTTAGAATTAATGGGAAGTATAGTAAGCCCATAATGCTTAGCATGAATCCTGCTATGAAGTGTGCAAGCTTGTCGTTCATATCATGTCTAACCACTTGTGAATTATTTCCGTACTAGCACCTTTTTGCTTCTTGTATTTTTCAAGATCAAATTGCCACTCGTATTTTTTGAATTGTTTGTTAGTAAGATATTTCTCTTGCTTCGTGATGTTCTTTTCAATAAGTTCCCTTTTTTTCTCGGTGAGATATTGTCTGTCCTTCTTGATCAAATTCTTACGCTGTCTGTCTGTAAGTTCGCTTCTGCGTCTGACATCACGCTTACTAGAAATGTCAGTTACAACCTGACCTGTTCGTTCATCAACGTAATAACATCTGCAACGTGGGTGAGTGTCTATTGGTATTATTGGTCTGTCAGGATCATCAATCGCAAATGCAACACCTGAAAGCTTTAGACAAATTATATCATCAACACGATTGTCGTTTTGTGTTGTGAAAACTACCTTTGATGGTCTTTCATCATCAAGTATGTCTAACGCTTTAACTGCGTTTCTTATTGCTCTTAGTTTCTTTTTTGTCAGCATCTTCTATCATTTTATCTATCTTGCCAAGAACTTCCAACTTCTTTGCGTCAAGGGACATCTTGATCAATTCATCATCAATGTGTTTTGCTGATACTGTATCAGTTTGGTTGATCGTCTTGTTGAGTTGTTTATTGAGAATATCTTGTGGTGAGTTTACAGGAACATTTCCCTGTGGAACACCTGTTGTTCTTGTAGGTGCTTGTGCTAATTCTGATTTGTATTCGTCCAAGTTTAGTAGTTCAAGTAGTTGATCATCTGGCATATCAGGGAATATTCCCTTGACTCTTAGTACAGCGTCCACAAGATCAAACCATGATTCAACAATAATATTTTCAAACTCTGCCTTGACTCTGACCTTTTCTAAAATTTCTGCAAAGCCCATCTTAATGATATTACGTTCATACCATTGTTTGCTTACCATTTCACTAACCCAATCTCTGCGTGACTTGATAACGCCAGACAAAAAGAATTGTATTTTTCCAATTAGCGTTGCCCTATTCTGATCTTCTTCCCTGCCGATCAGAGCAGAGGGAACTGCAAAGTTACCAATGATTATTCTTTCATAATGACTTGCAAGTTCAATCATCTCACGAACTTTTGGCTCTAAATCTAAATTCTTAAAATCAATTTCATCAGAAGCATCTACACTAACAGCATTGAAACTTCCTGCTTTCAAACTGTTCAACAAAGTGTTCATGTCGTTTTCAGAATCCTGCTTACTGCGTCCCATTTTTTTCACAGTAAAAATTCCATATCCTGCCCACATTGATGTAGCAATTTCTGGTAAATCGTATTCAGTTATCCTTCTTAAAGCACGACAAGCACCAATCACCCTTTGCACTTCCGAGTAACCATACCACATAGTTCTGCGTTTGGGCGAATCACTTCTGTTGCAAAGGTAAATCATTTCTTCTGGAAACAATTCATCTGATGGAAATAATGTAATAACTTTCTCTAGTGACCAATCCTTTTGATCAATGAACACTCTGCCTGTATCTCTTGGGTGAATAATTTTCAAACTTTTTGGTAATGCCTTTCCTTCAAATGCCATGACACATCTTCCAAACACCATTGTCATTGTTACTGCATCTCTTAGTTTTTTCTCAAAATTTATTTTCCTATCAAATTGGATTAACTCGTTTAATTCAGTTTCATATTTTTTCAATTCTGTTTTCTTCTGTTCATCATCTAATCCATGATCATCAATTAATTCAAAGACAGGTCTAATACCACCACCGAATGTATATTCAATCAACGCATCAAGTGTTGCACCACAAACTGAACTTCCCCACGCATCTTCAAACCATTCTAACTCTTGATCAGAGTAAGCAGGTTGTGAATACATATACAGTTGAGATGGGGTTTTCCTTGAAGCACTTGCATAGCTTGATGTGCTAACAGGATTGGAAAACTGCTTTTCAGCTACAAGACTATGAGAACTATTCTTTGTCTTTTTGGTTGCAATTTTCTTAGAAACTTTCTTGGTAGCCAATGACAAAGTGAATGTTTAAAGAATTAAGAGAACTATTTGATCTTAAATGAATCAGCAGGTATTTCTTCCCCACTAACTGTTCTGAATCTTAGTTTGCGTTTTTCATCTGACCAAGCTACTAGGATCATCATTTGCCATTTTGATTTACAATCTAGCAAAGACTGTCTTTCATCTTTCTTAACGTAGCCATTCTTCTTTGCCTGTATTCCTAATGTGATGTTAAACCACCCTGTCTTGATGAATGGTGGAACTGCTATGAGATCAACCAATCCCTTACTCGCATAACTTCGTTGGACGTAGTAGCCATGCTTCCTGAAAAAATTCTGCACACGATATTCAAAGCGTCTGCCTATCTCGTAGTTCTTACTCGCCATCTGGCTTGATTCCTAGCTTGTCCCTAAGTTTCAAAATCTGTTTCATCTTCCGTACTCGCTTTCGTTCCAAATCTTCTAACTCACGCATATACCTAGCATAGCGTGAATATCCATCATTCTTCCTTTGCATCTTCCTTGAGTTCTTCCATCTTTGCCATACACATGACAGTTAATTTTTTGAACGCAACATCATCAGGTGGTGTCTGTCTTTTGTTTTTTCCAAATGCCAATTCATACCATGTGATTATACTTTTGTAATCATCAAGATTCAATTCAACTTCTACACTCATGGCAAGTACACTTCCCTGCTTACTACTTCAACATTGTTTGGAACACCACTTCCCCAAACATCTTCTTCTTCACCATTGATAGCATACTTACGTGATACTACCTGCAACGGTTGTGTAAATCCTTCATTACCTTTTATGAAATTTCTACCAATGAAACAAGCTAACATCAAAGCCATCACAGTATCATCATGTTCCTGTCCTTCTGCTCTGTAACTTACTGATCCACTTTCAGTAATGACTTCACTAAAGATTGAGATTTGCCTTTTCAATTCGTCAATATCCTTAGTAGAATTTTTAGGAAATTTTATTCTGTTCTGTTGGAACATTCTGCTAAGCCATAACGTCATTTGATTCTTGGGCAGTATTCTTCCAGAATTTATCTTTGATTGATCTTTGACTTCCCTAGTTGTGAATAATGGAATTACATTGGGGATTCTGTGACGATATTTGAGTTCTTCAAAAACGTGTTCACCACTTGCATTGACCTCTATTGAATAGTAATCAAATGGTTTACTGTCATGTATATTGGCAATTAGATTTTCAACTTCCAGATAATTCCTGCCAAGCCAAGTCTTACAACCTATCACATACACGTTGTTGTTTTTGATTTCAATTCCTACAAAGGCAAAGCTATCTCTGCGTTTACCACTATCAATTCCTGCTATTCTCATTTTCAATCCATATCCATTTGCCTTTCTTTTTTGGTTGTTCGGTCAGAGAAAACAGGTTGTATGCGTTACATAGTTTGTAAACCAACTTTGTTCGTTCAACACCTGTAACTTTTGAAAAATGTAATTCACGTTTCAACTCATCAATTATTTCCTGCATCTGTTGTCTGTCAGGTGCTTCCCATTCTGGCTCATGGAAAGGATTGTGATCTCTTAACCATTGACCAATCATTTTGTTTCCTTCAACTGCCTAACAATATTTTCTAATAGTGTTTGATGTGATTCTAGTAACTCTCGCAAATTTTGAATTATAGTGTTCTGATGATCAATCTGCTCTTGTTGTTTCATAAACAATGTATGTAATGATTCGATTGATTGTGCGTTAGATTCCTGTGCCACCCCTATCTGGAATAGTGTTGGTAATTCAGTAATGTCCATAATCTTCTACCTCAAAATCTTCTAAACTTTCGTCACCTATAACACCAAATATGGAACTTCTAGCACTTGTGAACTGACAGCGATATTCTTGGTCAACGTCAATATCAGTACGCTTCAATTCTTCTGCCATTTCCTGCTCTGTGTATATCCACCCAACTGCGTTAGTGTAATCATACTGTAACTTCTTGTAGTCATTTTCACTCTTGGCTAACTCATAGAAGAATCCACGTTGCCCTCTAGGTGTTGATACTAGGAAGATGTCTGACTTGTTTGTGTGCAGGATTGGCTCTATTGCATCAAGCACTACACTATCATCTACTATTGCAAAATGTGCTGATTCATCTACAACGATTGCCTTGATCTTTGTTTCACCTCTAATGGCTTCTGAATTACTTGGTTTGCCTTCTATCTCTGTGCCATTCTTTAGGACAATGTGCAAATCATGTTTATCATCTTCAACAGTAGAACGCAGATCATCAAACAAAGCTTTCAGTCTAAGCATTACTGTCTTGGTAGTTTTTTCTCTAGTCCCTGCTATGATCAAAATCTTTCCACCTTTGTATTTGTGAAACGAGTGATACTGAATTATTCGTAGAACTATTTCTGTGAGTCCAATCTGCCTTGATTTGTTTACGTGAAATTTTACCTGCTTGTCTGTTAGTGATTGTTGTATCAAGTCTAACTGATGTGGCATATACTTCATTGGTTGCAGAGTGTGTGGGTGTTTAGGAAGTCCAACTAGATGGCTAAAGCAACAGTTCTTGGTAGGGTTAATCTTGCCACAGAAGAACTTTAGTTTAGAAATAGTATCAGAAACATCATCTTCTACTGCATCATGTTCAGTTTGGAACGTTGGATAAATGTCCTGAATCTTGTATGTTTTTCGTTGCATCATGTTCCACTACTTCTTGACTTGCACTATAATACGCAGACAGTAATGGTTGTATTGCTACTATGCTGTCCAATATTCTCTGCTTCTGTATTGCTGTCTGTGCCATGTGATAATTCTGCCAAGAAAATTTTAGTATAGTTTCTAATTGGTCAATCCTTTCAATATGTTGTGACCATAATCCCTGCTTCTGTAAATCAAATTTCCGTTTGTCTGTGATTGAACTTAACCTTCCCTTAATTCTGTAATATGTTCTGACCTGCATCTTTTTTTGTTTAGGTGGTTGATGATTGTGAATCCATACAAGTGCTTCTTGCTCTGTAAACTTCATAACGATAGTTTGCATAACGAGTATCTCGCTGTCATTTAGTGCCATTTTCTATTCGTAATTTGTCAGTATTACTGTCAAATAGGAACTAATTTTGCAAAAAAAAAAGAAAGTTTGTGAACTGCTTAATTCACAAATGGGTTTTTGTGTAGTGGTGCTTCAGCAAATAGTTCTCGCCAGAAACTAATGTCTCTTGTCTGATCTCTAAGGATTGCCATCATGTAGAGTACTAATTGATCTACTAGTTTGTAGTAAGCAAGTTTTTGCTTGACTTCCATTTTAGATTCCACATGAATGGTTTCTTCAACAGGAACACCTAACTTCACCATACAGAACTTGTCCAACAACTGATTATACATTCCCACTAACTCTGGAATTAGTTCGTCAGTTGGTAGTCCGATTGGTGTGCCACTCATTTTTTCTTACCACCTTTGGTTGCGTCAATAGCATCTGCTAGGTCTTTAAGATGCTGTGCCTGTATTGCAGGTGTGTCAAAAACGGTGACATAGCCATTTGCGTTGGCTAAGTCTTTCCATTGTTTCAAACGTGCAAAACTACGCTGTATGACATCATTTGTTTCTGTTCCCTCTACCTCAAATGGTAGTCCATCTTTGAAACGCACAGCGATTTTTTCGTCTGCGTTTTGGAACTCAACAGTTAGGTCAGGTTGTAGAACACCTTTGACGTTGGTGGAAATACCAATTCTCTCTCTAAATCCATAGAACGGATTTCGTTGTGAGTTTTCCATGAAGTGTAGTCACAGTATGTGTATTTATGGTTTGAAATTTGTGCGTGGCTATCCATATTATAGATACTATTGATATGAGCAGACTTAACTACTGAATTATTCGTATAAAATGTCATGGGAAAACAAAAAACCAAACCTGCAATCCTTGACTTGCTTAAAACGCACAAGGAAGGCAGTAAGGTAGAAGCAAAACGTGCAGAACAGTTGGTCTGGCATGAATCTTGTACGATCGAGTGGATTGCTAGAGAACTTAACGAGTGGGAAATGAATCCATTTGCACCATGCAGACATTGGGGTGACAGAGATCACAACTGTGATTCTCACAGACATTGGTATATCAGCGAAGTTAACGCTGTAATCAATACACCTGAATTTCTTGATGAAGGTGTTGGGGTGTATGGAATCAATTCAGAAAAATTGCCACGATATGCCAAAATGAGAAGTCCTCACCAAACATCTGATAAGCCAGAAGATCAGTATCAGAAAATAGTTATTGTTGAGGGCATAGCTCCAAAAGATGGCAGTACAACACTCGGCATAAAACGTCTTGAATCCAAGATCAGAAGTATTGCAAAAAACTACTTGGAACAAATGAAAGACGTTAAGTTTATGCCAACAACATGGAAAGGCAAATCTGATCCTACAAGAGAATTGCAAATCCGAGTGTATGATGGCAATCACAACAGTCCAAACCTAGTGGTTTATTTCGGTAATTACTGAAATAAATACTACCTTTTTTTTATTTTTGAATAGATTAGCATGGCTATGCTGATCATTGGTATTACTTCAATCAGGTCAACACCGTATAGGAAAAAATCTAGCACAGGGTGGATATGACTAATCATTCCCATTTGCAAATACAAATCTGCGTTCCATATCATGTGTGGTATCTGTATGTAGATTATGATTGCAGTTACAAACAATGATTTTGTTGTGTGTTGATCATACCACTTCCAAAATCTATCCCATGTATTCATTCACATACACCGATTGTTCCATTGACAAATGTGCAGAAATATGGAACGTAAGGTGGATTGGGATAACCAAAGCCATCATCACCATGCAGTTCATAGACCATCTGAATATCTTCTGATGTCACAATCTTGGTTACATTTGCAAATGTTTCTAATGTGGGGTGCATGATACTACGTTCAGAACAACTGTTGTTTGGACAATCTCTATCAACAATGTAATAATGTTCCAAGCCTAAACTATGACCGAACTCATGCAATACAATGTTGCGTATATCGCTGATGGGTAGGGGTTTTGGCTCAAACTCATACACTTCGGTCTTTGGTGTGTCGCCTATTATGATCTTGAAAGATGTTTGGGGATAGTGCCAAAGACTGATTGTGATGTAGGTAAACTTGTGTGTGCTGTGACTAAAGTCCAGACCTGCTGTTCCTAATGATTTACCGTCAATCATTTTTTCAAAGGTTATGAAAACATTACAGTCAGGAAAATCTCTTGGCACTTTGTTATCGTGCAAGTCCCATGTGTATTCGTATATTGGGAAAGACCAATCACCCTTTTCATTCAGTTTAGTTTCCCATTCCATGATTGCACTTTTTGTTGCGTCATATATGTCAGGATAGAATCGTGGCTCTAATTCTTCTGATGGTGACATTATGCACACATTAGGATTCTTCACAAGTTGGAACTTGAGAGTTTCCATGTAGTCTGCAAATGCCCAATTCAGTACACCGAATATTATGAGGGAACAGACAACTGCATAAATTATTGAATAGAAGTACAACTAATCTTCCTGCTTACAGATATGTTCTAACAGACAGCTCTTGCACATTTCGTCACCATGCTCATGGCATGAACAACTACAAGCCATTTTTTCTACGTGCTAACCATCTTTTTACTGCCTTGTAAATTCTAGGATTCCATTTGCGTTTGCCATACTTGTCAGTAATTCTTTGAATATCATAATCATTAAGATGTAATTGCCCACTATATTGCCACCACATTACAGAGTTTGAATTGTTTGCGTCATGTGTTAAGCCTAAACTATGACCAATCTCATGCACCAAAACGTGTATCATATTGTATGTCTTGACAGATGTTCTTGTTCCCATAGGATATTGGTGGGGAAATGCTTCATGTGCGTTTATAGGATCACCGTTTAGTGACCACAGATATTTTTCATTGAACACTATTTTTCCTGAATGGCTTGTTTTAGGATAGTAAGCATAGGCTAGTGTTCCTGCCTTGAGATAATCATCACTATCTTCATCTGCAAAATTAATGTAAATGTCAGGGGTTTGGTTTCCCCTGACACTTTTTAATTTTAAAGGTATTTCAAAATTCCATGTACTCATGGCAATATTTACTGCCCTTTTTTCCAATGCTCTGCCTTCAATGTCCACAGAATCTTTTTGCAAAGCATAAGTGACGATTGGTTTTTCCCATTTGTGATTCCAATGTGTCTGATCTTCCTCTGAAAATTCTAGCTCACCATTCCTATCACGTACATAACAAACCGCCATAAAGATTAGTTAGAAAACTCATTAAAAAAAAGAAAGGGTGGGATTTTAGTTTTAGATTAATTTTTAATCTTTAGAAACTAAAACCTGTTTTGATTCTTCCCCAACAAAGAATCGTTTGTGTATGGCAGGATATAGTGACCTGATGTGACCATACATACTATTGCTTCGGAACGAGTTACTTCCTGTGTAGGTAGTTGCGTCTAAAAGGTGCATCTTGGTTGCGTTTCCTTGTATCTTTATTTCAGTCCATTCCTTTTCTTCCTTGTCCCACTTAGCTGACAAACCACAGGTAGGTCTTTCAATTACTGCTTTTGTAAACCATTGTGGTAGTTCACTATTGTTCAAGTAATCTTCTGCAAACTCTGCTGTTAGTTCTGCTTGTTCTAGTTGTGGATATTTGTCTAACATTGATGTAGCAAACATTAGTTGGACTCGTATCAGGTTGCCAAGAAATTCTTCGTCAAGTTGCTTGTGGTGAGTTATTCTGCCACTATGTAGCAAATCGGTGAATGTCGTAGCCTTCGGAAACATTTTCTGCAAGGTATCGCTTGACGACCATGCCAACTCACTCAACTTGCGAACTTCTATTGCCAACTTCGACTCTGTGTCCACATTCCATGCTCTCATAGATGTCACTAGATGGTGCATTTGGTTTTCACACACTAATTGGTATGTGAAAGGAATTACAAACAATGCAGTTTGCCCACCATAGCTGTTCATTATGGTGATACCACTTCGGAACTTTCCAAAACCATTTGACTCAATAGATGAGCCAAATTCTTCTAGTTTCTCTGGAAGAATTGATGCAACCATCAGATTTCCTTTTCGTGACATGATAGTTCCATTGTCTGTTTGCACGTAAGACCTGCCGAATCTTTTGGTTTTCGACAAGTTGATTGGTTGTAATGGTATGCCCATCTTACTTGCAACTTCAACTGACTTGTCCAAACAGAATCCATGTGGAACTAACCTGTAATTCCTTGACTGTTTGGTGTGGTATTCTTTGAATTGGTGATCAATGATCACAGAGTTGTCTTTGAATACACCGTCCATTGTTAGACGGTGAGATGTAATTTTGTAGCGAAGGTTTCGTAGAACTTCTGACTTTGGTTTTCCTGCAAAATCTACAACAGATTCTCGGATTGCTGATGCGTCTTTTAGCCATTCAAATGGTGCAAGTTCTTCTTGGGTTAGACCTGCATCAAGATGTTGTTGGTAGATAGTAACTTCGTTTTTGGTGTTATTCGTCATTGGTGTAGGTTATAGTTTACACTATAAGAAGATTCGAAAAAAAACAGAGAAAATTATGGATTCAGTATTGACTAGAAGCTAACTTTCTTTGATTATTCGTTTCTGTGCTTGTACTGATCTGCTACAATAAATCCTGCTATTGGTGCTAGAACTGCTATTGCGTGTTCAGTTGTTGTAACAACTTCCTGTGCAATTAACAATGCAGAAATTAGTGAGTAACAAATGAGTCCTATGTATCTTGTTGTCCACATGAAGAATTTGACAGATTACTTGCTTATACGAAGTATTGGTTGATTCATCTCTAAATCCAAGTCACAGCGTACACATTGTTCATTAAACCAATCACTCAATTCAATTCCAAAGTCTTTCTTACACTCTGGACACGTTACAAATATGGTCTTAAACCACCTCATCATTTTTTCTGATTTTGTGATATTACGGATAATATTGTTGGTCATGTGCTTGGGTGTAATCGAAATTAGCTTTGCTACGTGTGCTACTGTATGAGTGGTTAATTGTAAAATGAACGCTTTGATTTTTTCAAACTCACCAACTTTCTGTCGTGCATCTGCACACTTGTCTGCATGGATTAGTTTTGCTTCCAATGATTTTACATCAAGTAATAGTTTGTCCATGTCTTGTTTATTGAAATGTTCATCAAGTGCTTCTGCAACATTTTGATATTTGTGATATTTTTTTACATGATCTTTTAACAAGTCTGCAAAATCTTCGTTAAGGAAAGACAGTCTTTGTAGATACTCTACAACAGGATTTGAGTAAGGACGCTTAGGTGTCTTGTCCTGTTTTGGTTTTGTACTTGCTTCTGCAATTTTTGATGTTTGCTGTGTTTCATCTTGTGCTTCTGTGTAATGTTTGCCAAGTCTTAGTATGTCACCACACTCACACACTTGTTCAAATTCATCACCACGCCAATCATGTTCGTGTCCAATTCTACTTGACATAGAATTACTATTAGTTCCATAACCTCTCTTTTCTGATTCTGTAAAAAGCGAATAGAAACTTTCGTTTCTTGGAAAGTCTATCTTGTTTACTATTAATTGTTGATTGATATAAGAAGCAAGTTGGTAGGGTTTCATGCCCTTCACCATGTTTTGTTCCAACAATGGTCTTGACACATCAATTAATTTACACACTAAATCTTTCTTGGTGAGTGTAGATTTGTCATTCGCTTCGACAAGTTGTGCAATAACATCATTGTGTTGTTGTAATAATACTTCCTTATCCAATAATTTTTGCAAAAAATGATGGTTAATTAAGATAATCTTTCAGTCAGAACAGTCTATTTCTGCACCACAAGTCATACATTTTTCATGACATGGTTGTATCTTAGCCATTACAGCATCACATCTTGGGCAAATTACATCTGGAACTTCACGTACTACCATGAATGTTGTGGACATTCTAATTTGTCTGAAAGATAGAATGTATAAGGGAACTATTGTTACAAACACGCCTGTATGTCACCGATTCTTTATATTCACGCGTATGCAGGAATTGTCATGGGAAAACAAAAATTCACTTGCCCTAAGTGCCACGAAGTTGCTACATACAACTTCGCACTATCACGCAGAAATGTTGGCTATGCTGACAATGGAAAGATTTGTAACAAATGTGCAACCACCGAAGCATTTGTTGACGAGAGTGATTGTCTTTCTGATGATGTAATTCATTGGGAATACAGTTTCCACCAACTCTGCTGTGGTAATGCAACACAAGATGGTATGAAAGAATTTGACAAATGGCTTCGATTCAGAAAAGCCATTGGCAAACACGATCCACCACTTTGGGAAGTGCATAACAAAATATGGTTGAAGATGTTTGGAACATCTTTGCCTGACAAAATGCGACAAGAGTATATTGAACAAGAAGAAAGTTGGACAGTAAAACCAACTGCAAACTGATTCAATATTCCTTTTCTTTTTTTTATTCTATCAAACTAAATCCTGTTCAAACCACATTAATTTTTTAATCAAAGTATGCTCTTGTTCAATGTCAATTACATCACCCTCAAAATCTGTTATTAATTTATGAAATAATTCATGGGTTATTGTTGCAAGTAAGTTAGGAATACATTCTGAATGTGGTATGAGATAGATTGCAATTCGGTTTGTTGTTTCAAAATACTCACCATAATCATCACCATCATGACTCTGAAATTTAAAATCCATCAATGCAGGTGTTGTGAAGTTGCTCATTTAATGTAAAACACCCTAGTTTCATGGTAGAACTTACCTGCTTTAACATTCTGTAATTTTGATTTTACCTTGCCATTTCTTTCCAATCCATGTAAAATTTCTAATGAATGTCTTTTGTGACGGTTGAATTTCTTTGATACTGTTGTGCTTGTCACAGGCTTTCCTGTTTCTTTCATGTAGTTTAGAATTTGATCTTTGATATTTTCAACAACAATGACATCTTCAAATTCTTCTGGAAATTCCATTTCAATTTTAATTGCTTTTTTCTTGGGCATTAGTAATGCTTCACCATTGGGACAACATCAACATCTTCAACAATAGGATTAATCTGATACTCGCCATTACTTTCTACCACCACTTCTACCATGCCAATGTCAGGCATTATCGGAAGTCCGTTTCTATACATGAAACTGTCAGGTAACTTCCAAGCAGGTGTAGTAAATGCTCTTGTGTTCAAAAATCCTACTTCACAATAATAGTGGACATGACTTCTAACCAAAACATCTGTGTGAATTTTTCTGTTGTCATGGTCAAAATGAATTTTAATTAATTCCTGTGCCAATGATGTTGGTCTGTATTGCCACCATCTTCCGAATCCTACATGGTGGGTTGCGTTAAAGACAGTTCCATTAACTTCAAAGTTTAATTCAAAATCTGTTTTGCCCTGACCACCGTATGCCCTATAATTATCTGCATTAAGTTGATGTGCAGTTATTTCTTCAAAATTTGTTCCATCAACAGTAGTATGATATGGACTACCTCTCACCAACAATAATTGTTCGTATGGTAGTATTTTGATACACTTACCAAAGTCAACAATTTGATCACCTATGTTTGAAGTCCATAGTCCACTTCCATTTGATTTCCTATTACCACCATCACAAGGCTCACCGTTTACTACAAACACTTTTGCCTTCTTGGTCAATTTATCAGGAATTGTTTCAAAGAAGTCCCAAAGTGCTTTTTGTTGCTTGGTAGGACGTACTTCCAGACCATCATCACGTACAGGATTTGGACTACAAAGGGCATGAATACTTCCATTGTGAAAGTCACTTCCCCATAATATTGACTTGCTTGACATTGACCTGCCAAGTATTTTTCTAGCACCATCATACGTGATGTGATTTTTTTCCAAATACTTGATTAAATTTTCAATCTCACGCTGTTTCAATTTTTACCTTCCTATTTTGTGGTCTTGTCCTTAACAATGAGTGACAGCAAGGGCATCTATTACCATCAGTATCAAACCATTCTTCACAATTACTACAACGCTTCAATCCTGACTCGTATTTTTTTAAATGATAACCAAAATCGTGAACTGCTAAACTTGAACAAATCCCCTTACAACCTTTCAATCTGACACCTGTTGTTGTTTTTGTATTTCTGCAACTGAATAATATCGGAAAACTGATGCAATATAGGTTAGTTCTGTGTCGAGTCCAACGTCATGGTCAATACATTTTGTAGCGTAGTGTAGCCACAATACGCCATCATTAACCATGATTTTACGACTTTTGATGGTTAATATCACCTATTGAAACAAATTTTTGAATCCATGACATGACAATAAATGCTGACAAGTCACCCCAACAGTTTTTGAATCCTGTGAATTTTGCCAATGCTTCGTTGATTGCAAACCATTGTAGCCCTGCTCTCTCATAAATTAGATTTCTGTCCCTAGTCTTTTTTTGATCAATAGATAATTCACCGTCACAAACACCATGTATTGCTTCACCGTCTAACTCAATATACAACTTCTTTGCAGTATCAGTATCATCTTCTTTTGGTATTACTGTGACTACAATATCACAATTTTTCTTTTGGTATAGTTTTTGGTCATTGTATTTTGATGGCACATTCAAACCCTCAAACACCAACTCACCTATCTTATAATCTGGATCAGCACGATTGAAAACTAATGTTACTTCCCTCTGGAAGTTCCTACCAATACTTGCAAGTGCAATACAAATTTGATCTAGTTTATCTGCATCAGAGTTTCTTTCTTGTTTCTTCTGATTTGCTCTGATGATTCCCTTTTTGCCTTTCATGCCTTCACCTTATATTTTTGAAAGTTTGGAAAATCATGTTCCGTCTTAACTGTTTTGGGAAGTGCTTTGCCACAATGCAAACATCTCAATACTTCAATTCCCCAAATAACATCACAGCATTTATTGCCTTTCATTCTTCAATCTCACAATCTGCACATTTCTTTTTTAATTTCCTATTTGGTTTTAGATTCTTACCACAAGTTCTGCAAAACCCTTCCATTAGATTTTCAACCTCTGTAAATGAAACCAATTCATTTTTGACCTCTGTATATGATCCACACACTAGGATAGGGTGCAGATTGCTTAGTTAAATCACCATTTTCATCAAGAAATTTTATTCGTCCTTTCTGGAAATGAACTTCTGCTATGCCCTCAACATAACTATGCCACCAACGTGTGTCAGTTTTGTTGTAGGTTAGAATCATTAATGTGATATTATTTTCCTTCCACTCATTGTATGCCTTTGCCATTACTTGTTCCACGATAGAGTAGGGTGGATTGATAAATCCGTCCTTTCGCCATGACTTAGAAAACGCATCATCTTCCTTAGTCCAATATTTTCTTAACACATGATTTTGTTTACTAGCAAAATAATCGAAAACAGGATTGACGTTATACTCTATGGTTTTTTCAACAAACAAAAAAATGGGTGTGCCGTAATTATCATTCACTTTGATATTATGAAGATGGGTTACGGACTTGGTCATTCACTTCTTCCCCATGTTGGAAAATCCTGTGGGATAGCCAAGCACATGGGGTGTAGAATGGTTTTCCACACTCTGGACAAGGTGTCATACATTGTGGTTGCCCTCACACCCTAACTTGCTAGATGTCAATTTTTTTTGATGGTTTTGTAAACTTTCAAGATAAATTTGATTGTGTTTTATTATTGTCCTTACAAGTTCTTTGCCTTTGTCTGTTAATGAAAGTGGATCGTGGCGAGTATGTGTCCAATCAATTCTGCCCTGTTTTTCTACCAATCCTAAATTTTTTGCCATTCTCAAGATATGTGCAAAATGTGATATGTGTTGTCTGCCATCTCTTTCTACACGTTTGTTATACAATTTGTTTGCCATAGCTACGGTGGTGTAATTCCCTGTCAAAAGATGCAGTAAAAATTGCATACCTTTCTCTGATGCCAGAAATACCTGCATACGCCTGTTTACAGGAAATCCAATATGCTGATGTTCAACCATGTCATGCACCATGTAATTCCAAATCCAATTCTCTAATTTGTGATGTTATTGATTTTTCCAATGCAAGTTTGTGGCATGGGCATTTGCATTTAATATGGCAATTAACTCTGGCACAGGTTGTGCATTTTAATCTCATTTCTGTTTCCTTAATGACCATGATGATGTTCCACATTGTGTGCATGATGCAACAGTTGACACGTTTTTACAATTACAATTCCTGCACCACTTGTAGGTGGTTTTTAGTTCTGTGGGCAATTTAGTTTTCTTTTGCCAAGATTTCTTTTTGTTGCCATAATATGATGAAGGAAAATCCATTTAGTAAAACCCCAAGTGTTCTCGTTTGATATGTTCTTGTAATTTTGACGCAACCATTTTTTTACCACACAGACCTTTTGGGCAGGTCACAGTTTTCTCTGGCTCTGGCTCTGGCTTTGATTTGCAAATATGCTTGTTTTGACCAAAATACAATCGCCATGTCGGTGGCTTGTTTTGATTCTTTTCTTCGTTCACCCATTTCAAGTCAGTAGAATCCATTCCACAAAACTTGCATCTAGGCATTATTTGCACCCCACAAACTTGTGTTTAAGAAATGGTGTAACGTCAAACTGACTTGTTAAAACTTCACCCTGATCATTTACTGCTTCCTTGCAGATTGGGAATATAATCTTGCGATATTTTTTCACAGTTCTTTCGTCTGCACCCTGTGGCAATACTTCCTTGATGATCTTAACAATCGTGTTGACATGAAATATGGGGAACGTTCTACCGTTGCGTTCCCAAACTTGTAACTTGGATTGCATTTGTCCAAGTCTGTCAATTACATCACTACGATATTTGCTCTTGCCAGAGATTGCAAAAGATGTTGAATGTTTCTGTTTGTTTTCCAATACTGACAAACCAATTTCAAGTGCATCATTAATGACTCGTTGGAACGCACCCTTCATTTTTCCCTCTCTAATTAATGCCAGATTCCTTGCACGTAGTAGCTTATCTTCTGTTGTTCTAGTAGGGATATGATGTAGTTTGTGAGCTTGCGAGCTAACTTTGTGTGGTATGGTAGTATGGTAGCTAAGTACATCTTCTTCTTCTTCTGGAACATCAACAGGCGATTTTATTGTGCGTAATTTAGTTGCCATAAAATTTTACACTAACCCTCTGCAAACAACAACAAACAACAAACTAATCATGAAGTAAACTCATATCCTTTGTTCCTTCAACATTAGAATAAATTCTACGGTATTCTGCTTCCCTTTCATAATTTTTAACATTAGGATTTAGAACTGCACGAAATGATCTAGTGATGGATTCAGCAGAATGTTCACGCATCAACTCTACATCAATACCAAAAACATATCTGTAATACAATTCAATTTTTTGATTACCACTTTTTTTCTCGGAAAAAAAAGTAGGAAAGGCACGAACAAGTAGTTTTACATTGTCCATGACCTTGTTTCCTATCAGTCCTTCATTTATCGTTGGCAAAGATGGGAAAGAACTCACACCTGTCCGAAGCTTTTTGTCCTCACGAAATGAATAAACGCCTTTACCAATTTCGACAGAAGGAAGATAGGATTTGATAGTGGCTAATGTATGCGTTCTGAACGCAACGTTACCACCACTTGTTACTTCACCATTTTTCATCAAACAGTAAACAGCTAGTCTTTCCAAACGATCATGTTCGTCAAGAATTGCTTGTTGTTCTGCAACTTCTGAATCGGTTGCAGAAGCATAACTGTTTTTTTGTCTTGGTGGTGGTGTACTGCCTTCTTTTTTCTTGTATGGTTTTCCACCCTGTGCTTCGTAACAAGCTTCGTCAGTACAACTAATCCACGTATTTCCTTTGAGAATTTCTTGCTGTTCTACTGACAAAGCGTTTCTTTCAGGACTTCCAAAATCAACCTTCATTAGATGAAGTTGATCACCTTTAACCCATGTGTTACTACACTTGCGACATTGACCATCAATTTTTGATGGCATCATGGCAATTCACCACGTTCTTTTACAGGTGTCATTAGTAGTGATAATTCTGAACATAATATAAAGAAAAATTTCCTGTGGTGAAAGTGGGACAAAAAACGTGGTTTTGAGATTGACAACAGGTCAACAGAAATTTACTTTAACATTAGAGCTTTCAGTTCGTCAATCTTGTCATAGAGTCTTTGATGGTGTGCATCTGCTGATTTTGTTTCTGCAATAATTTGTTGTTCCAACTCTGCAATTTTGCTCATGGCAAGATTTGAGTTTCGTTCAGCACAAGTTAATTTTTTGCTGATAAAAAATGAAGCACCTGCGATTGATCCTACAATGGCAACAATGTAACTAAGATTTTCTAACATTAACCTTTTCAGGTTTTTTTCCTTTATTGAGAACTTCTATGTCTTGCATCAGCTTTGCGTTCTGCTGACGAAGTTCACCAATAACCTGATACAGTCGTAGCATTAGTTTCACTTGTATAAATTCTGTGTCAACGTCCATGATTTTTTGAAATTATTATAATTAATTAGGATAACTATGAGCCAAGTCCAAGATTCCTTAATGCTGTGACTACCTGTGCCAAAGTTGCATTAGATGGTATAGTTTGTTTACCTACTGCTGATGCACCAAAAAACCCAACATCATCATTAGACTGACCAATGTATATTGTTCCTGAATACAATGCTGTGATATTACACGTTGTTTGAAAACTTCCACTACCTGACCAAGCAAATGCACCTGTTCCAATTATATCATCACAATCAATAGCGT
>VTLG01016695.1_pt1 | contig 20100 bp, 34 predicted proteins | sample 4694571 | NCBI WGS metagenome assembly VTLG01 (sample SAMN12604809, study PRJNA352737) | marine metagenome | biome: ENVO:00000447; feature: ENVO:00000209|ENVO:00000569|ENVO:01000036; material: ENVO:00002151; isolation source: viral sequences binned using virsorter ... | reverse complement strand
AGGGACTCAAATTATGAATGAAGCGATGCTTGAAAGGTTTGCGATTACAATGCAACAAGAATATCCTCCAGTGACTACTGAGAGAAACATTCTTAAAAAAGAAATGGCATTGAGTGGCGAAGTTGATGAAGAGTTCTGCAAAAAACTAGTTGATTGGGCAGACATAATCAGAAAAACTTATTACGAAGGCGCCATTGATGATGTGATAACAACTCGAAGACTTGTCCACATCGTAAACGCTTACAGAATGTTTAACGACAAATTGAAGTCAATAACAATGTGTATCTCTAGATTTGATGAAGAAACTAGACTCGCTGTTCTTGACCTCTACACCAAAGTCGATGAAGGAGTTAATCTTTATGAAGATGAAAACCCCATTGACGAAGAAGAGGTAGAAGAGTATAATGGACCAGATGAGTAATATTGACTACAAATACAATGAAGGAGAACTCTTAAACGAGTTCTCTTCTTATGTAGACAACACATATAAGGAACATTACTCAAAAGATAGATTCCAGGCCACCGAATTCATTATGGATGGTGGACATGGGGAAGGATTTTGTATTGGGAATATTTTAAAATATGCTCAAAGATACGGAAAGAAGGAAGGTTATAATCGTGCCGACCTGTTGAAAGTTATCCATTACGGATTTCTTGCTTTATATAATCACGATACTTATAAGGAGACTGAAAAGTGAAAATTTCAAGTGAAACTCAGGCGATATTAAAGAACTTCGCCACAATTAATTCAGGTATTAAAGTTGGTCAAGGTAATCAACTTAAGACAATATCTAATATGAAAAACATTCTTGCTGTCGCAAATGTTCCAGAAACATTCGGACAAGAATTTAGTATATACAATCTAGTAGAATTTCTAGGTGCAATAAGTTTGACGGAGAATCCAGACTTCAATTTCAATGAGAGTTCATTGACTATTGCTGATGCTGATACATCTCTAACTTATTTCTATGCATCTGAGGGTATGGTAACTACTGTAGACAAAATGATTACAATGCCAGACTCAGAAATCAATATAGATTTATCATCAACACTATTAGTTGAATTGCAGAAGGCTGCTTCAGTTCTAGGTGTTAATGATTTGATTATGACATCTGATGGTACTAAAATAGATATGCAAGTCACAGACAAAAAGAATCCAACCTCAAATACATTCTCAAGAGTTGTAGGAGAAGGAAATGGTTCTACTTTCACAATGAACTTCAAGATTGAGAACTTGAAAGTTTTAGATGGCAACTATTCAGTTGCTGTATCTTCTAAAGGAATATCTCATTTCAAAAATAAAGATATCGATTTAGAGTATTTTATTGCGTTGGAACCTGATAGTTCTTACAACGCTTAACATATATAGGATATACATTATGTGTGAAATAAGCGCCAGTCTCCGCTCTTTTCATGGGAGTATTAGAGTCTCATCATCTTGGTCTAATACACGAACACTCGGTGGGGTTTGTTCATCTTAAAGTTATGACTCAAAAAGAATTTTTATATGTAGAAAAGTATCGTCCTCAAACAATCGAGGACACAATTTTACCCAAAGGGGTTAAAAAAAGTTTCTCAGAATTCGTTTCCAATCAAGAAATACCTAATCTGTTATTGTGTGGAACGGCAGGAACAGGCAAAACAACCATCGCTAGGGCGTTGTGTGGCGAGTTAGGAGCTGATTTTATTGTCATCAATGGCAGTGATGAGGGCCGACTTATCGAGACCTTGCGAACAAAAATCAAAAACTTTGCATCAACAGTATCACTTTCTGGTGGTTCTAAAGTAGTTATTTTAGATGAGGCAGATTACATATCTGCTGAATCAGTTCAACCTGCATTGAGAATGTTCATAGAAGAGTTCTCTTCTAACTGTAGATTTATATTCACCTGTAATTATAAAAACAGAATTATACCTGCACTGCATAGTAGATGCACTGTTATAGATTTTGCGATACCTAATAATGAGAAACAAACTCTCGCTATGAGTGCATTAGATAGATTAAAAAGTATCTGTAAAGAAGAGAGTATTGAGTTTAATGAGAAGGTTCTAGTAGAACTTATTATGAAATTCTTTCCAGATTTTAGACGATGTATTAACGAAGTTCAAAGATACGGTGCATCAGGTGTAATAGATAGTGGTCTACTAGCGACATTATCAGAAGAAAAGCTTACACCTCTGATTGACATGATGGCAGAGAAGAACTGGTCTGCTATGAGGAAATGGGTCGGACAGAACTCAGATAATGACTTCAATACTCTATATAGGAAAGTATTCAATACACTTGAACAGCGACTTGAACCAAGTTCAATACCTGTAGCAGTATTGTTTATCGCTGACTATCAATACAAATCAGCATTTGCAATGGACAGTGAAATTAATTTTGTTGCATGTCTCACTGAAATAATGGGTGAGTGTAAGTTTAAATGAGAACACTATGGTTAATCTTTTGGTGTTTTTTTAGTAGAGAGGGAAAAGTATGACTCAATTTGATGAAGTAGTAGAAAGACAACGAGAGAAAATTCTGGCCGAAGAATGGGCCAAAGGTGTTAAGTGCGTTCACATACATCAATTAAAATCTATGTGGTATGACGATAGACCACAAGATACAGATGACGGTGCAGTGACCGACATACAATATAACAGCGGAATTATCGAAAGAAGAATCAACAATAAAGTTATACACAGATTTGGTGAAGCGAAGACTGGCAAAGCACTTGTCTACTCTTATGTTAGAAACAAACAAAGACGAACTTCATCTACATCAAATGGCTAAAAGAAATCCATTTGATTTTGTAAAGTCGGTCTCTTACGACAAAAAAGATATCATGGTTGATGATATCGAAGAGAAAGCCTATCAACCATTCTTAATCAATAAAGCATTATCTTATCATCAAGATTCTGTTTTTCTAGTAAACGAGATGAACATCAGGCATGGTACTGATAACCGTCTTCAATACTTGTTTTTCATAAATACTCTTAGAAAACGAAAGAGATTTTCGAAATGGCATAAACCTTACGAAAGTAAGAAATTAGATACAGTGAAGAATGCCTTCGGTATTTCAACTATACGAGCCAAGGAATATCTAGAGTTATTAAATGATAAACAGTATCGTGAGTTGAAAAACAGTATGAAACTTGGTGGCAAGAATAATGGATGAATACGATTTAGTAAAAGACCTAATAGAAATCACATTTCCTGAAAAGGATGACTTCTTAAAGATAAGAGAAACCTTATCTCGTATAGGTGTGGCATCTAGAAAGGAAAAAGAACTGTTTCAATCATGTCATATTCTCCACAAAAAGGGCAAGTATTACATTGTCCACTTCAAAGAACTATTCAAATTAGATGGTAAACCAACCAACTTTGATGAATCAGATATGGGTAGAAGAAACACTATCTGCGACCTATTAAGACAATGGAATCTAGTAACAGTCGTTGACCCTACTTCAATCATAGAGCCTAGAGCACCACTTTCTCAGATAAAAGTCATACCTTTTAAAGAGAAACCCGAGTGGAAACTCACCCAAAAATACTCAATCGGCAACACTATTTCATAAATACCAACCGTTAATAGTAACAATAAATAACGGAGAAAACTTATGTTAGAATTTCTTACATGGTTAGTCGGTTGGCTTCAACTGATACCTTGGATAGTAGCAGGTGCTTCTTTAATCGCAGCTCTTACTCCTACCCCTATAGATGATGGTCTAGTTAAGAAAGCTTATAAAGTGCTTGACTGGTTCGCATTTAATGTTGGTAAAGCAAAGGACAAATAACCTAAAAAGCCCCTTGTCAATTATGAGTAGAAATGATACCATGGAGTTTCATAATTGAAATAGGAGTATATTATGGAATACGCAATTGCAATTGTAGTCGTATTAGTTGTTATCTACTTTGCTTTCTTTGATAAAAAGAAAGACGAAGGTAGCAAAGGAAGTTCAACGCCAGTACCAACGCCGACACCGGCACCAGTTGTTGCTGACAAGAATGACAATGGAATTACTTCCAAAGCTGAACTGAAAACATTAACCAAAGTTCAACTTCTTGACCTTGCTGACAAAAACTCTCTTAAAGTTAAGAAGAGTGGTACGAAAGCTCAGGTTATCAACGAGATACACTCTCAATTAAAATAGCCAAAGTCCTTACGGATTTAAAAAGGGACCTTCGGGTCCCTTTTTTTGTGGTTAAAAGTTTAAAACGAACAGTCGCTTTGCATAAATACTGGTAGATATTATGAACTGGATAGAATTTTTAGCTGAAGTCGGAGCACCAATTTTTGGTTCTCTTGTTATGGCTTTCTTCATATTCTTAACCCTAAAGTATATTCTCGAAGGTGTTCTTGATAATGTTAAAGGTTTAACCGGCATTATCAACATGCTAGAGGACAGGGCAAGAGTAATGAATAACGACATAGTGAAAATCGACTTACTTATTTCACAAACTCTGGAGTTAAGACCAGATTTGGAACGAGTAGCACGGTCTGAAAATTTTGTAGAAGATGGAAGTATAGATGCCCGAAGAGATTAGTAATGATTTACCAGAAGATGTTCTGGATTTAGAATTAGATTATCTAACTCCTGTAGCAGATATGCTCAATGAGTTTGGATTCCCAATTATAATTGCACTTGCAATGGGTTATTTTATCTACTTTGTCTGGAAATTTGTGACGGAAGAATTAGAACCGAATCTGGATAAACAACAGACGGTACTTGTAAGACTTATCGACCAAATGAGAATGTTAGACCAAGACCAGATAAGATTGCAAGAAAAATTAAATACAGTTTTAGAGTATAAACAAGCAGTTGCTCTAAAGGAAGGGAAAACAAATGATAAAAAAAATTCTAGGAAGTAGCTTAATACTATTCGTATTATTCTTACATGCAAGCAATGTCTATGCATCACCAATCACACACGAGTTCAAAAATCCATCTTTTAGTGGAGTAGGAACCGCATCGCATTATCTTACTGTTGAGAACCAAGAGTTCACTCGTAAGACTGCAATAGAAGAAGCACTCGAATCTGCTAGAAAATCAGCTGAAAGAGCTGAAGATAATACAACCCTTGCTAAATTCATTCGTAATTTAGAGTCAAGAATATATGCACAAATGGCTAAAAGTCTAGTTGAGTCTATGTTCTCAAATGATAATCCAGTTAGATTTGGTTCATTTGTATTAGAGGGTTCAACAGTGACATATGAAGTCATCACCAACGCTGATGGTTCAGAATTTATTAGAATGACTATAATATCAGAAGATGGAACAGAAACTATCTTAGAGATACCGATAGGTACAGGAAATTTTGGCCAGGATTCAGACCCAGCCCCAGCAACAGGTGGCGATGGAAGTGGGTAAGTATTTACTAAGTTTAGTCTTATTAATATCTGGATGTGCATCAATTCCGCAATGGAGTAATGACCCTAAAGATTGCGACTTCGAACAAGGCTTCAAAAAAGATGTATGGACAGGCATGAATAAAGTCATGTCTAGAACATACATTTGTGTTGATATGCCAGAAGTTATAAGACTTCCATCGTATATCCAATTACTAGAACTACCACCTGCAAAAGAAATGCCAGTGGTCGCAGTATATAACTTCCAAGATAAAACAGGTCAAAGAAAATCAGAAGATAACATTGCATCATTCTCTACCGCTGTCACTCAAGGTGCTTCAGCAATGGTAATAGATGCACTTAAAACCGCCGGTGGCGGGACATGGTTTAGAGTTGTCGAAAGGGGTGGTATAGACAACTTAGTTAGAGAGAGGCAGATTATTCGTTCTGCCAGACAAGATTTCGCTTCTGCTACAGGAGAAGAAGCACAAGGAATTCAACCTATGCTATTCGCAGGCATAATTATAGAAGGTGGAATAATTGGCTATGATTCCAATTTACTAACCGGAGGTCGAGGCGCAAGAACTCTCGGGATTGGAATGGCCAAACGGTATCGTCAAGATGCTGTAACAATTTCTATGAGGGCAGTTAGTGTTCTCACAGGAGAAATATTATTAAATGTCCAAACAAGAAAGACTATCCTTTCTTATGGCGCTGGGGGAGATGTATTCCGATTCTTTGAAGAAGGAACACAACTTGTCGAGTTCGAGGACGGTGTGGGTAATAATGAGTCAGTGACATACGCAACACGAACAGCAATTGAAGCTGCTGTGTTGGAATTAATACTCCAAGGCCACGATAGAGGCTATTGGATTATAGGAGAAGAAGAAAATGAATAAATTTTTATTAAGTATACTATTACTTTGTGGAATGTCGACATCATTCGTTTTCGCCGCTGCTACTGATGACAACGAAGTCATGATAACGCAAACTGGTGACACTTTAAAATTATATATTGACCAAATAGGTTTTGGTAACAAAGTAGGACTTAACGACTATTCAAGTGGTTCAGGTACTGCTATGACCATTTCCGGTGTAACTTTGGATTTCAATATTGATATGATAGGTAACCAGAACTTGATATTTGGACCTCTTGTCGCAGACACATCTGATTACTTTATTTTATTGACTGGTGATTCAAACAAGGTCGATTGGAACATAGGTGCCAATGGATCGAGTGATGACTCAGACATTAAATTTACAAACATACAAGGTGATTCAAATCAATTTGATTTAGACCAAGGTTATGTTGCAAGTGCTGAAAGATTAAATGCAGACTTAACAGTGTTAGGTGGAAGTAACATATTTGATGTAGATTGGGAGTCAGATGATATCACTTGGAATTTAGATATCACCGGAGATTCAAACAACATCAATACGCTACAGAAAGATGGTTCGCAGACATTGAATTTTGAACTAACTGGAGATAGCGCTGATGTAGATATCAACCAACTATCCGGTTCATGTGTATCAGGTGCAGGCAACTCGTGTGCAACACCTAACGCACATATTACATTAGATATTACAAGTGATAACTCAGTTATTCAGATTAATCAGAAAGACGCTGCTAACGATAGTTAGTAGTTGTCTTTTGTTATCATACAGTGGGTTCGCTCATGGTGAACCCATTGGTGATATTGTAGAAAACAAAGGTGTCACTTCTGTAAAAAGAGGTGACAGTCGACTAGAAACTGATGTCGGAACAGACATCAACATATATGATGAAGCAGAAACTGCCAATGGCAGAATGTTAATAGAGTTCCTCGATGATGAGCAACTCTCATTAACAGAAAATAGTCTTGTCTATATTGACGAGGCATATTACGATCCAGACCCTAGTTTATCAAAGATGTCTATCAGAATGGTAAGAGGAACATCTAGATTTGCTTCGGGCGCTGGTAACAGAATTAAGAAAGCAAATGTTGATGTTGCAACACCAACTGCAAACATCACAATGAGAGGGACAGATTTTACAACAACCATTGACGAACTCGGAAGGACAATGGTTATTCTTTTACCTGATGAAGAAACAGGCGAGACATCAGGAGAAATTTTAGTATGGAATGATGGCGGTGAAACGATTTTAAATCAAGCATATGCGGCCACAACAGTTGCCTCTTATGAGGCATCACCAACTAAATCAGTTATTGTTAATGGCATAACACCTAGTATGATTAACAATATGTTTATTGTAAATCCACCACCTGCGATACGACAGGCGATGGAAGAATCATATTCAGATGAACAGAACTCAGACCAAGGCATGTTAGATGTTGATTTCTTAGAGTTCAATGAACTAGAATCAGATGCATTGAGTGACACTATGGAAGGAGACTTCACTGAATTAGATATTGATTATCTAGATGTAGACTTCTTACAGGACTTATTAGATGTTATCGAAGAACTAGTGAAGACTAAAGTAGTGTTGGCTGACCAACAAGCTGGAGGGGCTGATAAGTTAGCAGGTTTCCAACTTAGAGGTGCAACAGTAGGGTTTAATAAAGACTCGCAGTATAATATCTTTGAACAAGATGGCGACTTAGTATTCTTTAGAGATGTGAACGGACATATAAATATAATAATAGGAGCAGGGGGTTCTGGATTTATAGAAACTATTGTAGATGGTTATGAGGGTATCATAACATTCGGTGATGGAGAAGGAATTGAAATTGTTATACGACAAAATTAGAGGAAGATATGATTAAAGATTTTTTAGACTGGCATGAAAACTTATGCTGGAAATACATAGATAGGTTTAACCTTACAGACTACCAAGCACTTTGGATAGCATGGGCTGAGGGCCTTGTATTAGGATTATTATTGTGGTGGATATTTTAAATAAATTAAAAGTATTAGTAGCAGGAGTATTGTTCTCTTGTTTCACTTTCGCCAGCGATGATAATACTGTCAATATAATTCAAGTTGGACCAGGAGATGATTTAGAACTTACAATTACTCAAGAAGGATTTAACAATGATATATTCTTTTCTATAGGCGATGGCGATGACCTCATTCTTGAAATGAAACAAGTTGGCAACAACAACGAAATTGGTTATGCAAATGATTATCCAAGTTGGGGATCAGGTGCAGGATGGGGTGGTGATGTAGATTATGATAACCAAAATCTTAAACTTTGGCAGAACTGCACCAAAAATTCTTCTTGTAATAAGAACGATATTCAATTTCATATTAGTTATGGAACAAATAACAAACTTTGGTGGGCTCAAGGATTTGAGATTTCAAGTAGAACTGATACCGTATGGTCAAAAGATAATACAGAAGGTGGTGGACATAATGTTACTGTAGATATACATGGAAGTAATAATGAAGTAGTTGGCCAACAAAGAAACTGTGCCGCTGGAGTTTGTGATGGCCATCATGCAAGAATATATTTATATGGAGATGATAACTCCGTTTTTGGTAAACAAAAAGCAGACGGTTCAAAAGAATTCTATTTAACTATCAACAATGATGACAATACAGTAGACTATCTTCAAGATGGAAATGGTGAACATAATGCAACTATAACCTTGAATGGTAATTATGGAACTACTCTCAACTTAGCACAACATAGTAATACAACACAAAACTATACACTAACGCAAAATTGTCAGACATCTGGTGGCTGTTCAGTCACAGTCACACAAGACTAATGAACATCAAAGCAAAGCTTTTACGCTTTTTAGAATGCTGTTTAATGAGGGTATCTAAATGGTAGAATGTCCTGAACAGTTTGAAGAGTGTTTTACACCCGAAGAGTATGATGAACTATTAACTCTCTTTGCAGAGAATGACATGATTATGCCAGAGTCAATGGGTGATGCAGAAGCAGCTACTCAATTTGCATGGGAACTATTGTTCTTATCTCCATGGGAACTTGCATACATCGCTTTACCAATGAGTGTATTGGCATTTTATGGTTTGACTATCTATGCAATATTTAAACGAATACAAAAGAAGTGGTCTTAAGTGAATGTCAAATACCAAAGATACTACAGAGAGGTTCTCAACGCTAGTCCGGATGCCGTATCTAGAGGCGATACGAATTATTCTGAGAACAATAGATTATCATCATAGAATGTCATTAGAGGATCCAGCAAATAAAGAGTTTCACATGAAACAAGCTACAAGACTTAGAGAATGGATGATAGAGATGAAGGAGTTTATAAAAGAAAATGAACATCTATAGATGTATAGTATGTGGTCATGAATATAATGAACATGAAGAGGAAGTTCTTTTCAAAGACCTTCCTGATGATTGGGAATGTCCCATATGTGGAGTAGGTAAAGACATGTTTGAGGAATACCAATAATGAGTAACGAAAGAATAGTTAAACTCAAAGGTGAATGGAGACTCAAAAAGAAAATACGATTTAGAAAGAAAGCAATTAATTGGGTTCTCATGATTGCACTTATTGGTGCTGCCATTTGGGTCTATCTTAATTGGATGTAATGTATAACTGGAAGACTGTCTTAATAACCATAGTCGCACTAGTTGGTGTTAAGATATGGTCGCCCTATCTAATAGATAATGTTAGATGGTCTTACTTCGATGTTCTACATTCAACACAAGATAAAGTTCAAGTAGAAGACATTCTTCTAGTAAATATAGATGAAAAGTCGATAGACAAGTATGGTCAATACCCATTCCCTAGAGAGATATATGCCGATACTTTATGGGAAACTCATCATTCAAACACTCATGTATTCAATATACTGTTCTCAGAAGAAGATAGATTTGGTGGAGACGAAGTCTTTGCAAACGCATTAGAGAATAGATTAACCATATTATCATCAGCACCAACAATTCAAAAAGAATCAGGCAACGCACCATTCGTAAATACATCTGTATTTGGAGATGGTGATATACAAGACCATGTATGGAACTTTCCAGGCTTGGTGAGTCCCATCCCCGGATTACAAAGTTCGGCTTGGGGTATGGGAGTCACAGTTGCCACACCTAGTGTGGCGAAAACCCCTAACTTCGATGGTACCATCAGGTCCGCTCCGCTGGTCATCCAGGCCAATGGCCAGCTTTATCCTAGTTTAGGTTTTGAAACACTCAGAGCTTTCTATGACCAACCTAATTATCAAACTAGAGTTACTAAAGAAGAGGGTATAGTTTGGGTAAAAATGGGGAGAGATTCGCCAATCGAAACCACATCAAGTGGTGACTTAATGATTTCATACTGGAATCAATTTGATTCTATATCATTTGCAGATTTAAAAGAATCTGATATAGAGGGAAAGATTCTAGTCTATGGTCTTACTGCTGAAGGGTTAGCTAATCCAATTTCAACCCCAATGGGTGTAATGTATCCCCATGAAGTTCAAGCGAACCTGATTCAAACCGTCTCGACAGGAGTTCAAATACAACAATCCGACTTTCTTGAATTTTTAGAAGTCGTTCTTCTTCTGATAGTCCTTCTAGGAATATTGGTAGCGGTTTACAGACTTCCCACAGTGTATTCGGCGATAGTGAGTTCCAGTATCGTCTTAGTTCAGGTGGGTGGGGGTTTCTATTTATGGTCTTCATCTCTCGTTCTCTTCGATATTTTCTGGTCATCGATTTCCTCCATAGTTGTTTTCGGGCATGCCTCTTTCAACCAATACTATACGACTTACCAACTCAAAGAACAAATTAAGAAGCAGTTCCAGAAATATTTATCTCCTGACATGATTGAAGAACTCCAGAAAGACCCAAGTAAACTTAGACTTGGTGGAGATAGAAAAGAGTTGTCCTTCTTATTCGCTGACATTGTGGGGTTCACTCCCATATCAGAGGCCTATATGAAGAACGATGATCCGGAAGGATTAGTATTACTTATCAATAGATTCTTAGATGGTATGACAAAGGTGGTAATTGAGAATGGTGGAACCGTAGATAAATATATGGGGGATTGTTTAATGGCTTTCTGGAATGCTCCATTAGATTGTCCCAATCACGCACAGATGGCTTTAAAAACTGCAATGGAAATAGAACTACTTACAGAGAGAATGAATCGAGAAATCGAAGAGGAAGGATTAGATTTACCACCAGTAGTCATCGGCACAGGAATTAATACAGGCCCATGTATCGTAGGAAATATGGGAAGTGAATTGAGATTTGATTACTCAGTTGTGGGTGACGCCGTCAACCTGGCCGCAAGGTTAGAAGTTCAAACAAGAACATATGATACACCTATTCTAATGTCAGAGTTCACAAAGAAACAGGTTGATTGTGAATGGCAGTATATTGATGAGATAAATGTAAAGGGTAAATCAATACCAGTTAAGATATATGCACCAATGTTTACAGACATAGAGGGTGGACATGAGGTTCGTAAACTCAATAAATAAAAGAATAAGGAGTATATTATGCCACCAGTGAAATTTGGGAAAACATCTAAACAATACGACAGAATGACCAAGAGAACCACTTTGGTTTATGACTACATGAAAAATAAATCAAATGCAGATTTAATTGAAGCATACAACAAAGATGGTATCAAACCTAAACTCAGAGCCAAAGTAAGAGTAGAAATAGAAAGAAGAAACAAACTTGGTCTATCAAGGATAATCTTTCATGATTAAATATTTGTGGAGAAAACTTATGGTCTGGCAGATTAAATTTGATGTCGCCACATGGAACAGAAGCTTCCCTAAAGAACCAATAAGAATCATTACAGAAGAAGATTACAAACATTTTAACGAAATGCAAAACTATTTTCGTGACGAAAATTAAAATAATTTAAAAAAACCCCTTGTTTAAGCTGCCGAATGTACTATATAATAGTCCTAGGTTGTAATCAATCGTGATTGGGAGAGAAATGAAAACCAATTATATCGGTGAAGACAATCTGGGAAACAATAAAAGAGGCGAACTTTAAACGCAACCCGATGAAGGGATCCGGTTATTCAATAAAGTTTAATCCTAAGAAGACCTAGAGAACTTCATCAAACTGAGTCCAGACGGATGATGTTCTTTCATAGAACAGTTTATAATTGTTCAAATGAAGGCGATTCAGAAGTAAGAGTGATTCAGTTGCTTCGTTTGCGAAGCATGAGGAAGAAGTCCTTTCCGTGTTCGAGTTAGGAAATAAACCTCACTTTAGTATGAGATGTTGTGGACTCTTCGTCTCGAGCTTGGAAGAGAAACCCAACATCTTATACGCCCTAATGCTCATTTGAGGTTAGGTATTTAATAAACAGTCGCTTAAGGAGGACTATTATGACAATCTATGACGATGTCTTCGGGAAATCATTCCCATTCGCAATAGGGTTCGACAGAACTTTTCAACTATTAAACCGTGCTGACCATTTGCACGACACTTCAAACTACCCACCTTACAATATTGTAAAGATTGATGCTGAGAATTTCAGTGTTGAGATTGCAGTTGCTGGGTTCAGTAAGAAAGATATATCTATCACAAAAGAAAAAGAAGTTCTTTTGATTGAAGGTAGCAAAGAAAACTTAAATGAAGATACTCAGTATGTTCATCGTGGGTTATCTGGAAGAACTTTCAATAGAAAATTTACACTCGCAGACGATATAGTCGTTAAGGGTGCAGACATGAAAGATGGTATCTTGAGTGTATCTTTAGAAAGGATTGTACCAGAAGAAGATAAACCAGTTGAAATTAAAATAAAATAATTTCAAAAAACCCCTTGTAATTTCCTACTAGATTTAGTAGGATGGAATACTAGCGGAGTTAGTGTAACGAACACACTCGACTACCAGTTGAGAGATGATATATCGAATCTATCACTCCGCTCCAGTTTCAAAAAAGGAAAAAATATGTTTAATGAAGGACAACAATTAACAGTAGGTGATTTATTTCCTACTTTTACTTTGCAAGGAGTTAATCCTGCAAACGATATAACAGAGGTAAGTTATGGTTGGGAAGGAGATGATTGGAATGTTATTTACTTTTATCCAAAAGATTTCACATTCATATGCCCAACAGAAATTGCCGCTATGGACATTCTCAACGATGAGGCCAGAGTAATTGGTCTCAGTGGTGATAATGAATTCTGCAAACAGGCCTGGAGAAATGTAAATGGAATGATTAGAGAAATCAATCATGAACTTGCAGCTGACACTGGACTATACTTATCTTCTGAATTAGGAATCGTTGATGAAGAGAATGGTGTTTGTTATAGAGCAACATTCATTGTTGACCCTAGTGGAACAATTCAAAGTGTTTCAGTCAACGCATTAGATACAGGTAGAAACGCACAAGAAATATTAAGAACATTACAAGCATTAAAAGCTGGTGGTCTTACAGGTTGTGAATGGAATCCTGGCGATGACTTCGTAGCATAATTTCAAAAAGTCACTAGACAATTACACCCATCTTCGGTTATAATGGAGGTGGGTTTTTTATGTTATTACTATCAAAACAAGATGCAGAATATGTCGGTCAAATCTTTATTGATTACTATGCTAATTTCGATAGAATAGATGACTATCTACGCAAAGTAAAACTAGAAAAAATGTCAGATAGGCCTGCACCATTATTTGGTATGGGTCCAGAAGATGACATGTTTCAAGACTTTACACAACATCCGGAAGACATGCAATTCGCATGTAGAGAACTTTCTCTATACGATGATTACATTGATATAGTTGCATCTCAAATGATTCAGAAATCGATACCAGGCAAAACTCTTAAGTGGGTTGTGTATGAAACTAATACGAATAAGATTGTAGGGTTCATTCGTTTTGGTTCTCCTACTATCAATTCTAAACCTCGTAATGAATTTCTAGGCAAACCTTTAGACACATTAGACAAAGATGTAATGAAGAGATTTAACGACTCAACAATCATGGGGTTTAATATCATACCAACACAACCATTTGGTTTCAATTATCTAGGTGGTAAACTACTTGCAGGTATTTGTAATTCACATCTTGCAAGAGAAACATTAAACAAGAAATACAATACAGAGTTCTGTATGTTTGAAACCACATCATTATATGGCACATCTAAATCATCATCAATGTATGATGGTATGAAACCATTCTTAAGATTTATAGGACTAACTGATTCAGATTTTGTTCCGTCAATCAATGATGATAAGTATGCATATTTAAAAGACTGGTTTGAGAATAAGAATAACGGAGTGTCACTTGTTCATGATGATGCATCAAGTAGAAAACTTAAAACGCAACACAAGATGATTTCTATAATAAGAAACTCATTAACTAAACATCATAGTGAAATGTATAATCCATTCAAACAATGTTTTATAGATGCAAAGAACCTTACAGAACAGAAAAGACAATACTTAGGAACATATGGTTTCAAGAATGTTAAAGACTATTTGAATTTAGAAACTGATACATTAGAAAAGAATATCAACTATGATAGATTTGAATACGATAGTATCATTACATGGTGGAAGAAACACGCAGGTAAAAGATACGAGAACTTAAAGAGAGATGGAAGACTTAGAACAGAATTAGAAGTCTGGTCTAAAAATTCAAACATAGACATTATCAGATGAGAGAACGACAAAGAAAAGCTTGGAGAGAATCCTTTGCCACTGTAGGGACTGGATTTGTTATTAATTGGCCGATATCTATTGTTCTTTTATATCTGTTTATTGATATTCTACAACTATCTACATTGATGGTTAGCATATATGTGACTATCTGTATGACCTTAGTTGCAATTATCAGAGTGTATTTAATAAGGATGTTTTTTACTAAAGGGGAATTAAATGAAAACTAAAATAGGATTTACATGTGGTGCATTTGATTTGTTACATGCAGGCCATGTCGTTATGTTAAAAGAGGCAAGAGAGAATTGTGACCACTTGATAGTTGGTCTACAAACTGATCCAACTATAGATAGACAAGAAAAGAATACACCAGTGCAATCAGTATATGAAAGATTTACTCAATTGACTGCAATTAAATATGTAGATGAAGTCATACCATATGATACTGAAAGAAGTCTAATAGATTTACTAGAATCAACACCAATCAATATAAGATTTATAGGTGAAGATTACATAGACAAAAGTTTTACAGGCGATGACTTGCCTATAAAAATTTATTATACTAATAGAAAACACTCATTCTCATCGAGTGGTTTAAGACGGAGGGTAACTCAATCATGAATATAACAATTGCTAGACTTCGTTCATTTGTAAAATACAATGGACCTTTAGCGACAGTATTAGATAGTTTCTTTGAAAACTATGTAAGTTGGATGACGGCAAATCCTCAGTATAACTACGATACTTATAATGTATCATTTGAAAATAAAAGACCAAAGAGAACGCCTGAGACTATTGATTGGGCAGATGTAATTGTTATACCAAGTGATAGTGAGTTTAGATATCATGGTGAACTACAGATGAATCCAAAAGACTTAGCGAAGTCTAACGAACATATGGATGTAATCAGACCCTTCTTTGAAGGCAAAGATGTTATAATGTTCTGTAGTGATAGAGCAGATACAGAAGAGTTATATAGAGAAGAAGTATTAAAAGGTATCAATATCAAATCATTCACTAAGATTGATGAAGTCGATTTTAGTGGTAATATACACGGCATGAAGTATCACTTCATAAATACATTAAAAAACCCCTTGGCGGAGATGATTGGGTCAAACAAGACTCATGACTTTGGATATTGGGGTCGTATGAAACACGGCCACGATAGAGAAAAGACCATTCGTCAAATTTATAGAAGTGAACTTTCATGCCAACTTATAGGTGGAATGCCATCTGGTGTTAAACGAGAGTCTAAATGGATTAAAGATTGGACAAAACTCTATCCTTTATTAGAGGGTTGTAGAGGAACATTATGTTTTAATTGGTTAGATGAAACTGCAACTACATCTAGATATCCAGAGGCACTTGGGATAGGCATTGTTCCGTTTGTTTGGAGAAACTATGATTGTAACAATACATATAGAATAGACAAATGGCAAAGAGTATACACCTTTGAAGAGTTTTTAGAGAAGTCATTACAATTAAGAGATGAGTCATTCAGAAAGGAGAAGATGGAACTTGCTAGACAAAACTATGCAGAAGTCCACCTTACAGAAGATGAATACTATGCCGAGTTTGAGAGGAGAATGAACGATGCTTTTTAAAGAAGTCTACATGGTGGTTGAGAACCCACACGAAAAAGATGCAGGCATAGAACTAATTAGTGGTGAATGGAAAGGTTTAGTCTTTCAATATGGTGATGTTCAGTTTGTAGATGGTGAACCACAAATGAACTTTAAAAGAACTATAAGAAGACTACCAGAAGGTGTCGAAGGTTCAGAGGAGGCGATTCAAGAATTACTAAATAATAGTGAGTTAAACAATCTCATGGGTGATATTCTTGTAGAGTTAATCCAAGAGCAAATTAAACGAGAAGAGGAACAAAAAAATGGCAATAGCTAATTACAAATTCACGAAAGATGTAGACGGCACACCAACAGGACATTATTTTCCTAATATAAATGATTCTGGTGTAGAAGTAGCAGAAGATACATTCAAAGCTGCTAAAGTAAGTGATGGATTCACCTTTGTAGCTAAACAAGATCCAGCAGATCCTGCTTAGTCTCATATTCGAAATTAAATTATGAATAAAGAAGTATTGAAAGAACAGATAAAGAGACATGAAGGCGAAGTCCTTGAAGTCTATGAAGACTCACTAGGGTATCTAACTCTAGGGGTAGGTCATCTAATTAGAGAAGATGACGAAGAGTTTGGTGAACCATCAGGTACACCAGTCTCACAAGAGGTAGTAGATAGATACTATGAAGTAGATTTTGATAAACATGTAGACGAAACACTTCATGTTTGTGATGACCACGGAATAGATTTTGATACTCTACCAGAAAATATTCAACATGTTTTAGTAAACATGTGTTTCAATTTAGGTGCCAACAGATTAGGTAAGTTTAGAAATATGCTTACTGCTTGTTACGAATCTAATTGGAAAGAAATGTCCGCCCAAATGGAAGACTCTAGATGGTATGGACAAGTTGGCCGAAGGTCAGCAGAACTACAGGAGATGGTTTTAAATGCTTGATGTTAAATGCATACGCCTTGATACAGGTGAAGTATTAATAGGATTCGTTAAGAAGAAACTTAACGGAGACTATGTGATATCTGATGCACAAGTATGTTTGATAGAGGCAACAGATGGAAAAATGGAAGTCAACATGGCACCATGGATTCCTTTCGCCAAAGAATACATATTCACAATCAATAAGAATCTTATACAAACAGTCTTTGATGCCAAGCCACAACTTGAAACTAATTTCAAAGTTGCAACAGGCAACACCCATGGAGTGAGAGGACAAATCAGGAAATAAATTATGAAAGATATGATGAACGCCATCCTATCTGCCCAAGCTACGCAGGCAGAAGCGATGATACAAAAACACAAAGTAAACATAGAAGTTCTAACTAAGAACGCTGCTGGTGTCGCAGAACATCCAGATATTATGGATACTGTAGAGAAAGAATTAACACAACTTGCACACTGGCAGGATATCAAAAGTGCTATTAGTATATTTGACTTCCAACAACAAAAGACCCTTGTAGAATAGACCATAGTATAGTATAATAGCTATATGGATTTCTACACAAATGTTTGTCGGTCTCGTGACAAGATACTCGCAATAGGTTACAAAAACGGAAAGAAACAAAAACTTTCTGTATCGTATAGACCTAATCATTACATACCATCAAAGAAAAAATCATCGCCTTATAAGGCACTTGATGGTCGGCCATTAGAAGTTGTTAATCTCAACTCAATGGCAGGCGCCAAGAAATTCAAAGAGAAGTATCAGAAGATAGATAATTTTGAAGTTCATGGTTACGATAGATATGTTTACACTTACATATCAGATAAGTTTCCTGGTAAAATAGAATTCGACCCACAACAAATAAAGATTGCCACACTTGACATCGAGTGTGAATCAGAGAATGGTTTTCCTGAACCATCACAGGCAATCGAAAAAGTAAACGCAATCTCAATTAAACCTTTTGGTAAATCTACTGTTGTATTTGGTCTTGGTGAGTGGGAGACAGAGTCAGATGTAGTCTATGTTAATTGTGAAAACGAACAAGAACTATTGATGAACTTCATGAAGTATTGGAGGTCAGAATGGTTTGATATCATTACAGGTTGGAATGTAGATGCATTTGATATGACTTACCTTTGTAATCGTTATGATAGATTGTTTGGTGAAGATACACATAAGAAGTTATCGCCGTGGGGTCAATCAAATCAGAGAGAATTTCTACAGAATGGTTATCAGAGAACTCAGATATTTGATTTGAGTGGTGTCAATGTTGTTGACTATATGGAACTATACAAAAGGTCAACATTTCATAATCAAGAATCATACAAGTTAGATTACATTGCACACTTTGAACTAGGTAAACAGAAGTTAGATTACTCAGAGTATGGTTCACTTCACACCTTATACAAAAACAATTATGCAAAGTATCTTGAATACAATGTTCGTGATGTTGTTCTAGTAGAAGAACTAGAAGACAAGTTAGGCTTCTTAGACTTGACTCAGGCAATGGCGTATGATGCTAAGTGTAATTACATCGATACATTTGGTATGGTTAAGTATTGGGAAACAATCATATACAACTTCTTAAAAGACCAAGGTGTTCAGACACCACCACAAAAGAAGAATGAGAACAAGACAAATCAGATAGTGGGTGCATATGTAAAAGAACCTATCACAGGTGGACATAATTGGGTAATGTCTTTTGACTTGAACTCACTTTATCCTCATTTGATTATGCAATGGAACATTTCGCCAGAGAAAATGATTAAGGGTAACAAACAAGATGCAACTGTAGATAAGATGTTGTATCAAGAAATGGACTTATCGATAGGTAAGAAGATGAATACTTCTATTGCACCTAATGGTGTTATGTTCTCTAGAGATAAACAAGGTTTCTTTCCTGAGATTATGGAAATCATGTATGACGAAAGAAAGGCATGGAAGAAAAAGATGATTGAGTATCAGATAGAGAAAGAGAAAACAACTGATGCAAAAAGAATTAGAGAACTTGATACACTTATTAAAAGGGCATACAACAATCAACAAGTAAGAAAGATTGCATTGAACTCAGCATATGGTTCTATGGCGAATCAGTGGTTCGCCTTCTTTAGTGTTGACTTAGCAGAGGCAATTACTACTGCTGGTCAGTTAGCGATTAGATGGTCAGAGAAGATAGTTAATCGATATCTTAATGAGATACTTAAAACAGATAATGAAGATTATGTTATTGCAATTGATACCGATTCAATTTATCTCACAATGGACAAGTTTGTTAATACAGTTATGCCAGAAGAAACAGATAAGAATAAGATTATCGATTTCTTATCTAAGGCAGAACATAAGATAGAAGAAGTTTTAGACGAGGGGTTTGAAGAACTCGCAGAGTATGTAAACGCATTTCAACAGAAGATGGAAATGGGTAGAGAAGTTATTGCAGATAAAGGTATCTGGACCGCAAAGAAAAGATACATTCTTAATGTGCATGACAACGAGGGTGTAAGATTAGAAGAACCTTATCTCAAACTCATGGGTATTGAGACTGCCAAGTCATCTACACCTTTGTGGGTTAGAAGAAGATTAACAGAAGCAATTAAACTTGTAATGACTGGAACAGAACAAGAACTATGGGACTTTGTAGAGACATCAAGAAAAGAGTTTAGAGAATTACCGCCAGAAGATGTTGC
>VTLG01013245.1_pt1 | contig 20101 bp, 23 predicted proteins | sample 4694571 | NCBI WGS metagenome assembly VTLG01 (sample SAMN12604809, study PRJNA352737) | marine metagenome | biome: ENVO:00000447; feature: ENVO:00000209|ENVO:00000569|ENVO:01000036; material: ENVO:00002151; isolation source: viral sequences binned using virsorter ... | reverse complement strand
CAGTTACATAATCACCTGTTGTGGTTACTGCTGAAGTAGAGCGTTGCCATATCTGCATATCACCATTAATAATTAAATTTTTAAAATAGTTATTGTTTTCTATAAATGGTGCTTCTACTTTTGTTTGACTCATCTTATGCGTCCTCCAATGCTTTTACTTTTGTCTCAAGTGTTTCTATTTTTGTCATAGCTTCTTGTAGTGCTTTGATGGCTTTCATGTAAAGTACGGAATATTTTACAGATTTATATTCTTTGACACTTCCATCTTCATTTAATACTTCATCATTAACTAATTTATTCATTCCTGAAGCCTCTAACTCTTGAGCTATAACACCTATTTGTTCCCAAGCATCGTCACCATATTGTTCAATATCATCTTTTTTCTTGTAGTTTCTTACTTTAATGTTTTTAATATCTTGCCATTGAGAATTTGCGTTTTTTATATCTTCTTTTATTCGTTCATCTGATATTGACCCATAAGCATTATCATGATTTAAAACATCACCATCACCATTAATTTTTAATCTTGTTGTTGTTGAGTCATTACATTCAAAAAAAACAGCAGTTGTATTGTCAGGCGAAGCACCGCTAAACTTCATTTCAATTCCCTCTGGATTTGCGTGTGTGTTTTCAATATCTAAAGAATGTAAATTACTAGCCTCTGTAAAAATTTTAACATTACCTCCAGCATCCATTCTCAACATTGTAAATGGTGTGCTTTCACTTGTTTGAAGCAAAGTTGCATCAGCTCTAATATATAACCCACCAGTGCCAGGCGTGTGGTCTATAACTGAATCGCTGCCATCAAAACTAATTTGTAAATCGTTTCCAGTTCCAAGTCTTAATACTTTACTGTCTGCTAAATCTACACTGCCTGAGCTTATACTAAATTGTGTTGCGGCTGCTGCACCAAAACTAAAAGTATCTCCATCATGGTTGTACATTAAATAACCACGATTGTTTGCTCCATCATCACCAAATGCAACTAAACCAACATTATCGTTAGCACTTAAAATTGTTATTCCTGCAGGTCCATTATTTTCAATAACTAATTCATCACCAGAAGCATTAGCAGAACCACTACTATCAGCAGTTTTTATATGAATACCAGCACCTAAATCTTTTGTATTAACAACCCCTAAAGTTGGAGTTGTAATTGTACTACCAGACTGTGCTGTAAAAGTATTAGCTGTAAACTGAAAATCATCTGCTCCTGCAATTTTAATATCTATCTGATCATCGGTGTCCGCGCTTATTGTTGTATCGGCATCTGCATCGAGGATGAGTTTGTCTGACTGACCTTGCAGGTCTAGTGCATTTGCTTCTCCGATCGGTAATGCAACGCCCGTGTGCCGTGCATAAATAACATCGCCTGATGCTACCGCTGTACCAACAATAGTTAGTGTTGTGCCTGATACAGTGTAGTTGGTTGTCGGTTGTTGAATAACATTATTGATGACAACAAGTAAACCTTGTTCGCTAATTGGTTCTTGACTAAGTGTAAAAGTCGTAGCGCTACCGTCACCAGTAAATGAATCAGTAGTGTATCCTCCAAAAACGTCAGTTGGTAAATTTTGTCCTACGTAACTCATAAATTATCCTTCCAATGCTTCTATTCTTGTAATCAATTGTTGTATAATTGAAATATACATTGCGTCTTTTTTACCAAGTTTTGAAGTGTATGCTAAATGCATACCATTGCTTTCTGCTGGTATTAAATCTAAGTCTTTAGCGGGATTACCTTCTGCCTGCTTCATTGAAATATCAACTTGCTCTGTCCAATAATCGTCTATAGCAATAATCTCTTGAGCAATAAAACCTCTATTGTTTGATTTACCGTCATGTTCTAATGGGTTTTTCCAATCAAAAGTTCTAGGTTTAAACTGTTTAAATTTAGCAATATCATAAGTATAATCTTGTATGTTTTCTTTTAATCTTTCATCTGAGTTTGAACTAATACTTGTATCAGTTGCGGTAAGATCACCGTTTTGAGCAATACGAAAATTTTCTGAATAACCAGTGTTACCAACATTCATTGTTTTTAACACCATTGCAATGCCTTGTGCAGATCTATCATCCGAACCATCACCTGTTTGCACTACGACATCAATTTCTGCACCTTGATAAGAATAGTCTGTGCCTTGACCGTTAAAACTTATCCTACCTAGATGGTCTCCTGCTTGAGTATCAGCATTACCACTACCAGTATTACTTTGAGCGCCTAAAAATAAATTTAAATGTCCACCGTAAGCACTACCAGTTCCTCCTATGGTAGACCCCATAGCTATACCTGCCCCATCTGAAGAACCACTAGTTATATTTACCATTTTTCCTATGTCATTACTTTGACCTATGCATATAGCATCACTACTAGCATCAACAAAAAACATATGAGTATTGCCATTAGATTCGACTCTAAAATCAACCGAATTACTTGATTCATTTATAGTAACTGCACCGTCTAGATCTACACCTGCTGCTGGAACTTTAGCTGCCATCTTACGTAATCTCCATAATGGATATAGTACCTGATATTTTATCAGCTACCGAACAATCTATTTTTATAGCATCTGTAGTTTCTAAAACAACTTTACTTGTACCTAAAACATCTAACGCTCCGCCTGCAGGTATTGGTGCGTCTTTGACTAAAAAAGAAGTGGTGTTTGTAACGTTGTTTGCACCTCCTCTACTTCCTGTGTCACTAACTACTTCTACCTCTGCGGTTACTGTTGAGCCACTTAAATTAGCTAAACGTAGACCAAGTACAATTGTTGTTGTGCTACCAGCAACAGTATACGCAGTGTATGCTGTGCCTGCAGAAGCTGGTTCTGCTGCAAATGATATTACTTTAAATGTGTTTGCCATTTTATTTTCTCCTTATCCTAAAGCTATCGCTAAAGCTGTAGCATCTCCTTGAGATGCAAACAATGACCCGATAGCAGTTCCATCAACAGTTATTGCATCAGCCTCTAATGTACCATCTATATCAGCATTTCCAGAAATATCAAGAGAAGCGCCGTCTACCTCGCCTGTAACTGTAATTGAATCAACAAATGCATCTTTCCAACGAACTCCAGTTGACCCTAAATCTACATCACTGTCAGATTGAGGCCCAAATATATTATCCCCTAAATATACTTGTTCTACGTTTGCTGCATAAAAATGTATTTCGTCAGCTGTTTCAAAATCTATCTTAGTTTCATCATCCTCACCAATTTTTATATCTGTTGCAAGTAATGACGTAATTGTTGTTTGTGCTGCTGCTAGTGCAAAATCTATAGTGTTGTCACCATCTTGATAAGTTACAGTAATACCTGTTTCAGTATTACCACCAACCATTGCACCGGCTGTATCAGAAATAAACTCTGCTAATGTTGTTCCGTTAACAGTTATTGCATCTGCTTCTAAAGTGCCATCTACATCAACATCACCAGATATATCAAGAGATGCTGCAATTAATTGATCAACTTGTAAATCTTCATAACTAGAACCAAGTTTTAATTCAAACTTAGGACCTGTTGTGCTGTATGTAAATGTAGCGTCATCACCAGAACCACCTTCAATAGTTATACCAGCTCCATTAACTACAGCAGATGTGCTGTTTCCTGTGTCTAGTACAATGTTGTGATCGTTTAAATTAACAGTTGTTGAGTTTACAGTTGTCGTAGTTCCGCTAACTGTTAAGTCTCCAGTTACTGTTAAATTGTCACCAACTGTAACCTCTGAAGTTGTATGACCTATTGTAACTGCAATACCAGATGTTTCAGTTGCAAGTTTTAAAGTGCCTGTTGCATTTGTAACATAAGAATGAGAACCGTCGTGATAGATAGTCATGTCGCCGCCATCACCAATTTTAATTGGCGATGAATCTGTTAGTTCTAATGCATCATCTGATTCATCCCACAATAAAAAACTACCAGATGTAGCACCAAACAATTTAAAATCATAACCAGTGTCATCAACACCAACAGTTACAGCTGCATCAATTTGCACAGCGCCATCAATATCAACAGCATCTAAATTTGTAGTTCCGTCTACATCTAAGTCACCATTAAAATCAGCATTACCACCTAGCGTTAAAGTAGTAGCCATATCAACTGCTCCGTCAATATCAACTACATCTAAATTAGCTGTACCATCTACATCTATGTCGCCAGCAAGGTCAATTCCTGCAGCTCCTGCTAAAACCAAATCATCTGTAGATGCATCCCATAACATGTATGCACTTGCTGTAGCTCCAAAGAATTTAACATCATAACCAGTATCATCAACACCAACTGTAAAAGTTGCATCTAGTTGAACTGCACCATCAATGTCTACTGCATCCAAATTAGTTGTGCCATCAATATCAGCATTGCCTGATATATCTAGTGTCGCTGCATCAAGTTCTCCAGTTAATGTTACATTTCTAAAACCTGATATATCTTTGTTTGAATCTGCAATTACAGCTAGTGAAGCCGAAACAGTTCCTGCTGTAATTCCATCTACTAAATTTAATTCTGCTGCAGTTGATGTTACGTTTGTGCCACCAATATCAAGAGTTGTCATTGACACTTCACCTGCTACAGTCAATACTCCATCAGCTACCGTCATTAAATCAGTGTCGTCAGTATGACCAATCGTTGTACCGTTAATAATTACATTATCTACAGTAAGTGTTGTTAGTGTTCCTAAAGAAGTAATGTTTGATTGAGCTGCACCTGTTACAGTTGCCGCGGTGCCAGATACGTTTCCTGTTACGTTACCGGTTAACGGACCTGCAAATGCATCAGAGGTAACTGTACCATCAAAAAATGCGTCTTTAAATTCTACAGAACTTGTGCCTAAATCTATGTCATTATCGGTAGATGGTACAATTGCACCATTTGTAAATGTAACTTGATTATCTCCTCCTGCTGTTACTGTAATTACATCTGAACCACTAAATGTAATTTTAGTGTTAGTATCTCCATCTCCTGTAATTGAATCTAATTGTATGTCGCCAGCGTTTGTAAAGTTTGAGTCACTTAAATCAAAAGTTCCAGTAACATCTAAATTTCCTCCAACACTTAAATTAGCACCTAATGTTACGTCACCATCTGCGTCTAGGAATACAGCTTTACCTGCAGGTAGTGTGCAAAATATTGTTTTACTACCAGATGCAAAATCTATTTTAGTTGTGTTTCCTGCTGATGTGTCAATAACCGTAGTTCGTGCAAGAGTGTCGGGAGAAGCATCAGTTATAGTTCCAATACCTAATTCCCACGTACCGTCTGATTCATGTGCAGCAAGATAATAGGTCGTGTTACCATCACCAATACCAGTTACAAATGTTTCAAAACCTGTTGCTGCTCCGGCTAAAGATAGTGTGCCTTGACCCGTTGTTGTTGAAGTTTCTTTAACTCTATCGTTAAGGACTAATGCCATTTACACCCCTAACCTGATAATCTTATAACAGCATTACTCGTATCTGCAGCTGGAAATTGAATTGTTAGTGTCCCAGCAGAAGTTGTAAAATCTCCACCAAAATCTAAAACACAAACTGCTGAATCTGTAGCAGCACCAGCAGTCGCTGCTCCACCAGATGATTGATATATAACCGCGTATCGTGCTGTTGTTGAAACTGATGTCCAAGATGTATCTGCAAAATCTGCAAACACGGTTGAAGTAGAAGAACTGCCTGTAACTCCGTTGTTGGTTAAAGTGTTACCTGCAGCAGTATAACCAGAACCTGCTGAGTTTGATGCTTCATTAGTCGTGCTATATCCAGTTACTGATGAACCATCAGATACTGTTAAAGATGAAGTGTAAAGAGCTATCTTATAAGTGTCACCACCAGAAGAACTAAAGTTATGATTACCTTTTAAAAGGTGTTCTTTAAAAACATTACATATTTGGTTTGCCATATATTATCTCCTTATGGGTTTGTCGATGGAATAGCTAACCTAACTACCCCGTCCCTATATTCTTCTCTTCGTTTCTGACCCATTTGTTCTGTTGCTAATGTGCCTATAGCATTTTTATATGCTTGTTCGTACATTATTAACATATTGTCTGGGCCTTTTAAAAATTTAAAAGCTTCCACTAGGCAGGCATATAACAAAGCAGTTGGTGCATTTGTACTAATCCAAGTAGTAGTATTACTTGAACTTAATCCTGTTGGTAGAGCGTTATACTCTAGATCTATAGTATAAGCTGCATTTGGTGTGGGTGCAATAAGTATTGAGTCTTCGTCATAATTTGCATAGTATTTTGGAACGCCTGTAGTAGAACGATTAGGCCAATATTCTGATAAATAAGACGCGTCTTTTTTGTCTAAAATTACTCTTTCATTATCAGTCAATCCACCAAGTGAACCACTAGGACTATAAATAGTCACAAAACGTATGGTGCTAAAATTAGTAGGAATTGATCCTGGTAATGTTACAAAAGCTGTACCTGAAGTTAGTGTGGCCGTTGCATTCTTTTTGTAAGGATCAATATCTAATTCTCTATACAACCTCATTTCAGCATGTTCTATAAAATCGTTAGTAATAGTTGACGTTAAAACATTAGTGTCTGTTTCTGTATAATCTAATATTTGTTGTGTTAATTCTGCGTATGTTGTCATGCTACTAATGTGGCTGGACCAGCGTAAGCCCTAAACCCTCCTCCGTTAATACTACCAGTTGTCGCAGTATCTGTCGATACTGAGAAAGTATATGTATCTGTATCTACCACAGTTATTGTATATCCAGCAGCTAAATTAATGTTATCTGTTGTTATTCCGTCAAAACCAATTGCATCTCTAAACCTAACGGTGTCACTAGTTGTTCTACCGTGACTTTTTTCTGTTACTGTTATTGTAGAAGAACTAGCAGAACCAGTTTTAAAAGGATTAGTTTTTAATAAATTTGGAACAGCGTTTTCTGTTCTATCTGTTCTTGCGTTTTGCAAACCAACAGCATCTGCTTTGTGTGCTTTTGGTTCTATTTGTGGATGTTTTGATTCAAACTCAGAAGTATGAACAAACGAACCATTCCATTCTTTTAACATTTCGGTATATGGAAAAGCCATGCCGCTACGATCTGATATTGCTTTTGATTTTTTTCCTGTTGCAAAATTAGACATTTGGGTAATACGCTTTCGGTGTTATGTGTGTGCTAGTAGAAGAACCATCCTCAACTAACGCACGGTTTAATTCATCTTCGTATAATAATTTTAATTGTTGAACAAATTCTGGTTTTTCTTTTTGTGCTAAATAATAAGAAAGACCAGATACCATACAAGGAACAAAACGATAAGGAACGTCAGTTGCATTTGTGTAATTATCACCTACATCTTGTATTCTTTTTACAAAATATAAATGCATATCTTTAGATGCAGCTGTTGAATTAGGTGTTGGATAAACAAAAATATTAACACGATCAATTAACCTTTGAACATAGTATTGTGTTGGTTGACCTGTGTTTAATTTGTTAGCTAAAGCAGAATAAGTTGAACGATCAATCTTAGTCATAGCTGTATCTTGCTGAGTGCTTTGTGTTCTATCTGTTCTATAAGTTGCTTCAAGAACATCATCCATGCCGTAAATACCGTTCGTAGGTGTAGTGGTTGCACTTGTCCCATCTGCACTTGCTCTGTAAAAAACATATTGGTTTTGATTTTCAATTAAATCAATGTTTGTTTCGTCTATTTCCCAATAATGTAATCCTCTATTGCCCCATTCTTGCAACATTATATTTAAAGAACGACGTGCTGATTTTATTCTAAAACCATTAAGGTCTTGAACACCTATTCTTTCATAAGACTCTGTTACAATTTCATCAATAGAAAAAGTTTTGTCGAACGTTGTAGTTCCTGAAGTAGTGTTTCCCATAGCTACTCCTTATTAATACGTTTTAATCCACTCGCACGTAATAGTTGCACTATCATTAGCTGTGCACGCGGGCATTACAATTACAACATCTCCAGTAAAGTTGGTAGCTTGATTATTTTTAATACCACCTATAGAGCTATAATCTAAATGACCATCTCCCTCTACTGTTAAAAAAGTTGCATCAGTGTCTGCGTCCCACATTAATTTAACAGCATCTACTTTTGCTGTCATTGATACGCTATACCATATTTTGTTTAAAGTAACAGTTGCTGGTGTTGATCCATCTTGTCTTGCTGTTAATGCTGATACATCAACAATTTTAGTCGTGCCACCAGTGTTGTCTGATACATTTTGATAATGTGTAACTAATTTTTTATCACCTTCAAAAAGTGTTTGATTTAATACTACATCTGCCATTTTGTTTTTCTCCTACTAAAGAGTAGGGGACATTACTCCCCTACTCAGAGTTATTTTTATTCGTAAACGTTTCTGCTGCAACATACATAATGTACGTTAACTGCTTCCGCAGCTGCTGCTCCAGCTTCAATTCCAACGTAAGGAATTAAATCAACGTCATCTGTTAGTGCTGCAGTTTTAACTGGAAGTGCACTTGGTTGTACCGCAGTAGCTGTTGTACCACCAGTTGAACCAGCTGTATTTGCAACATTATACTGAATACCATTTACAAAAATAGTTGCTTTTCTAGAAGAATCTATTTCTATTTTTAAATGATAAGGTGTGTTTGCTGCAACAGTAATAGGTAGTGCAGTGATATAATCAGTGCCACCAATACTGTGAACAAAATGCCAAACAGCATAATCATCAAATGCTTCTGAGTTAGTAGCATCTGTTTGATACTTAAAGTATGCTTGGTTTGCGTCAGTTGCAATAAGTTGGTCATTAGTCAATTTTAAACCAGCCCAAACTTTTTGGTTGTCTAAAGCAGGTAACATAATTGATGTTTCAAAATGCACTTGGTTTTCTGTTCCCCATAAAGTTCCTGCCCACGCTGTTGCTGCAGTGTCTAAATGTGGTGTTAGAATTGCTTGGTCTTGATCAGCACCAGCCGTTGTTGCTAAAACTCCACCTGAAGTTGTAGCAAACGTACATAGTGCAGTTGTCATATTAGTTCCAAGCGCTTCCCAGTTTCTGTTTAGTGCTCTTTGAACTTCAACTGTTGATACTTGGTCGATGTCTGCATTTATTCCTGGTCTTTGTAAAAACCATTCGTCAAAGTAAACTCTTCTAGCATCTTTAGCTGCTGTACCTAAAGTTCTATTGTGTACAATACCTGTTGATTCTTTACTAACAAGCTGCACACCATTTTCAGATCTTAATGGACCTGAATAAGTTGTATTTCCCATATTTGTCTCCGTTCCGCCAACATAGTCCGAGACTCAGTCTACTGCACGAGTCTATGTTGACTATTTATAAAGATTGTGCAGTGCGTCGAGTATACGCTTTTAAATATAGATATGCAAATAAAAAGGGGCCCGAAGGCCCCTTTAAATTAGTTCTTTTGCTTAAGAATTAAGCACCTGGTGAACCAAAAATACCACGCCAGTCAGAGAAGCCGAAGCTGTATCTTTCCCTAGCTTTGTATCTCATATTACCAGTATCAAAATCACCTTCCATAGCAGTTTTGATAGCTGCTCTGTTAAAGTGTTTCATTCCGTTAGGAACATCTGTTTTGATAAAGAATGCGTCATCATCTGTTAAGAAGTTGTTAACCACGTATCCTTGTGGCAACATTCCTTTAGATGAAAGTGCATTAATGTCGTTATCAGCAGTTCCAACACGCTGGTTAGATTTTAAGATTCTTTCAGCTGTGAATTGTAGAGCTGAAGGTATAATTAATTTCAAACCTCTAGCTGCAATTTTTAAGCCTCTTTCATCTTTCATGTTAGCGATGTCAATCATAGCTTGCTCAAGTGAAGTTTCACTTAAGTCAGCAGACGTTGTTAACTCATTTTTTTGATTTCCTGCAGAAACAGTAGGGTGAGCAGTTGATAAAAGATCAACTCCATCTCCACCTGCTGTGCCGCCAGTGAAACCATTGTTAAGAATGTCAGCCGCTTTGATTTGTTTTGTGTTAGCCATAGAACGTGCTAGTGCTTTCGTATAACGCTTAGCGATACTGTCATACAAGTTATCCTCAACAGCTTCTTCAGTTAGTGAAAAAGCGAGAGCAATTGTCTCGTGAGTGTAACGAGCAGTGAAAGTCTCGTTTGCGCTGTCATACGATACACCAGAACCTTCTGGTTTAACCGCTGCATTTGCAAAACCACCAAGCATTACTTCTTCTTCGAAAGCTCTGTCAGAGTTTTCAGTATCGTAAATTTCTGCGTGTTGGTTTTCGTAGTTTTTGTACTCAAGTCCGAATAATGCATTCAGACCTGGCTCTAGCTCTTTTGCTAGTTGTTGTCTTGATATAGCCATAGTTTAAATCCTCCTGCTATTATACGACGTGCGCAGGTTCAGCAATGAAACATCTTAGTACATTTGCTGCGCCGAACGCGTTGTCTGGGGTTTTAGCGAGACCTAGCATTTTTACACCAGTTAGAGTAGTACCTGAATCAGACACGTCAATCTCTTCTCCAGAAATACCTGTTACAGTACTTCCTGAGTGAGTTGCATCGTGGTCCATATAAGTACCAGTCATAGCTTGTGTTGCTGCTGTATCGCCTTGAGCTTCGTACACTTGGTACGGATCGTCATAAACAAAACATTCTGAGTCGACATCTAGATCGTTGCCGGCATAGAAGTTTTTAAAGGTTGGTTTACCCGTAGTTTGATCAGTGAAAGTATGACCTGCAAAGACCATTAGACCGGCATCTGCTACAGCAGCTTTAATAATATAGCCACTTGCAAATTCTACCATGTCACCCTGGAACATTGCCGTGCTGTTACCATCATCAATATGATATTGTGATAAAGCACCGTTGTCTGGGTTTCCACCGACTTTCCCACTAGGTCTAAAACCAAAAGGGGCATCTGTATTTGCCATATTTGTTTCCTCCTTAAAGGGTTAGTTATTGTTATCGATGGTTGAGAAAAGATTAGTCTTTTTTCGAGCCACCAAAAGTTACACGAGTTTGCCTATCTTGATTGATTGGCATACTTGGGTGCTGTTCCTTCATAAGATCGTTTTCTAAAGCTTCATTACGGTCAGCATTCATCTGTTGATAATACGCTTCACGTTGCTTTGCGAGCTCTTCAGGTATCCTAGCCAGCAATAGGCCACCAACCCCAATCACTCCTGCGTGTTTTCCTTCAGCTACAGTTGGATAGTCTTCATCAGGATATTCATCGGATCTTACAAGATCCCATCCTGAACGAATTTTGCCTGACATGTTCCTAGAATCATCTTGGCCCATGCTTTCAGCTCTTATCCATCTGTGCCTATATCCGTCTGGCGCAGGCGGTGCATCTAGAGAAGATGGGGGAGTCCAAACTTTAGGTCGTTCTTCTTTAACTCTAGTTTGACTCACGCGGGAAGTTTTAACAGTCTTTTTAGTTTCTGTGTCTTTTTTATTCATATGCTTATACCTCCTTCGCGGCTAATTGTTTCGCATACTCTTCGAGTGGCACACCTAATCTTTTAGAAATTGCTACCTGTGAAGGTGTGAGTTTCACAGTTTTTCTGCGTCCTTTTGCGGCCGGACGTTTGGCACTTGCAACATTCTGAACAGGTTGTTCAGATGCAGTTGTCTCCACTTTATCAAATTTATGTGGGAATGCAACCCTTATTCGTTTATCTACTTCCGAATAGTATTCATTAGAAGTAGGGTCAAATCCCTCATCTTCAACAAGTTGTCTGTGTATGTCAAACGCTGTGTAAGTCATAGCGTTATCAGTACCAAACCAAGAATTTTTCGCGGACCACTGTTCTGCTTTAGGATCAATTTGCTGTGCAGCTTGATATATATCTTGCTGTGTAGGCATTTGTTGAGCCATCTGAGCATAGTTTTCTTGTTGTTGTGGTGCTTTTTTTAATTGTTCTTCTTGTTGTGACTGGTGTTGCTTGATCTGTTTAAGTCGAGCTTCTTCCATAGCCATTTGAGAAATAACTCTTTGAGCATTTACTTGAGCCTCTGGATCACCATCAGCTATTGCTTGTTTTAATTTAGCTTGAGCAGCAGCCATACCAGCAATTACTTTTTGTTCTAATTCCTGTGTGTAACCTGCTCCAAGTTTATCATACTGAGCTTTTTGTTGTTGAGCTTGTTGATTAATACTTTGTGCGTACTGAATAGCTTCTTCTTTTTGCCTTTCAGCTTCGCGCATTCTACGAGTTAATTTTGCTATTCTTTTATTAACTCCTTCGCTGTAATCGTCGAGCTCTTTTTTCTGTTCGCCTTCTTGAACATCTTTGCGCTCCTCAGGTTGCGCAGATGCGTCAGCGGGCTGAACACTGTCTTCTGTAACTTGTTCAACATCTATTTTCTCCTCTTCTAAAGATTGTTCTGGTGCTATTGCATCAAGGTCTATCTCTTGGGCCTGTTCGTCAGCTTCGCCAACGTCTATTGTTTTGTCTTCTTCTTGCATAGATTTTCCTCCTCTATGATTTACATTGCGTGCAAGATATCTTCAGGATTATCTATTGTCCCAAGTATCTCGTCATCGTTTAACATTCGTATCTCACCACCATCAATCTCCATTCGCGATCCTGCATATCGTGCAAAGATCACCCAATCTTTCTCCGCGCACCACGGGCCTGTAGGATATTTGTCTTTATCTTGATAACATAAATCACCCATCTTCAATACGTATCCAACTTGTGTTGCAACACGTGCGCGATCTAATGTTTCTTGTGCAATTATAATTCCACCTTCGGTTTTTTCTTTAACCTTAAATGGCATAACAAGTATACGCCACCCTGTAGGGTTTGGTAACTTTTCTAAACTTGTTTCTTGAGGTTTATTTTGTTCGTGATCTGCAATTTTCTTTGCATCTTCTTCTGCGTTATATTTATCTTCTAATGCGTGTGACGTTGTCATCATCGTTATTTGGCTCCTTTATTTCTAGCAGGTTAGAGAGTTCCTGATTTACAGTATCGATACCATGTATCTTACCTATTATATATTTATATTCGTCCATTGTGTCAACCCCGCCGTTTGCTAGAGTTTGAACTAGTGCGTCCATCTGAGACTGCATCAGTTTTTTTATCTTGTAAATTACGTTTACCGGATCCATAGCTTCTGACATATTTTTTCTTTTTATCTCCTAATTGCTCCCAGAACACGTCAAGCGGATTCGTGGGTTTATCTTCTTCCCCCATTGTTTCCCCCAATGTAAAATTAAGTCAACTATTTTTTCTTGAAAATATCTGCGCCCTTGAGTCCGTATATGCTAGCGACCACGCCGACAAACAGCGTCTGGTACCAGAAAGGGAGATTATTAAACTGTTCAAAAAACATGTGCAATTTATCTTGTATGTTTGGATCATCACTAAAAACACTCCATATTAAAAGAATTACGGGTGCGCTTACGAGAATAAGAACGAATTCGTCCTTCCATCCTTTGTCATTTGATTGTCTTACAACTTGTTGATATTCAACTTCACCATTAGCCATTTTTTGTGCATGTAACATTGCAGCATCTGACTCAAGCATTTTGCGCTGCTGCCTGTTTTTCATTATGTGTGTGCCAGCGCCTATTGCTAGTTTGACTACGTCGAATATCATATAAATAACACCACTAATATAAATACATTAAAAGCAATTTGTGCATACCATTTATAACCAGCTAACCTGATTTGTCTTGCAACACTTTCAATGATGTTTCTGGACATTAGCCTACGATGATAGCTACAACAATTACAACTATAATTGCTGCACCAATTAGTTTTGTTTTCACAGACATGTCATTCCACTTGTCTACGATTTTTTCTCTGAGTTCTTCGATCATTTAACCCTCCTCTTTTTATTTTTGCGAGCTTCAGAAAGAGCAATTGCAATAGCTTGTTTTCTATTTTTTACTTTTTTCTTTGACTTACCGCTTTTGAGTTTACCCATTTTAAACTCATGCATTACTTTTTCAATCTTTTTTTCTTTTTTATTTTTTGACACTATTTATCAAAAAACATTCCAGTATAAGCTGATGCAAAAGGATCTGTTAGTAATTGTTGTTGGTTTTGAAAATTGTGGCTTGCTGCTTGTAAATTATCTAAACCACCTGCTAAAATATTTCCAGCGCCAAGGTTAACACCTTGAATCATATTTTGAGCAGCAATAGCTGAATCAACATCATTTACTATTCCGTCTCCACTAAGATCCTGTGTATTTTGCATGCCATATTCTTCTGCCAGACTACCTTTTCCAACCATTGCCACACCTTCACTTGCAAGACCAGGAGTGTTTGCATTAATTAAATCTGAATTCATAAGGTTAGATCGAAATTGTGGAGCAAGTGAAATTGTTCCTTGATTAAATGGATCACCATCATTTAGGAATTGGTTAAATCTAGGAGAAAATTGCAATTTGTCTAATGGAGTAGGTTGATCTGGTCTTTTCATAGGTGTCATTTGTTCTATAGGGCTTTTTACTAAAGTATCTCCAAATAAAACTCTGTCTAAAAATGGATCACTATACATTTCTTGGTCTTCTAAAGACAACATAGGATTAAAACCTTCTACTCCATAAAAATCAGACATTCTATCAGTAATGTTATAATTAATAGGACTCATTGAAAATTCAGTTGGTAAATTAACCCCTGGAATTTTATTAAGTAAACCTGTTATTATAGCTCTACCAGGCATAAGATTACCTATACCTTTAGCCATATTACCCAGTCTTGCAAAATCTCTTTGTGCTTCAAGTCCGCCAAGGTTTTGTCTAAGAGACCCCATTATCCCCATACCTGATGTAGGATTAAGACCTAAAACTCTATTAAATTGAGAAAGTTGTTCTAATTCTTCTCTTGTTCTTACTTGTCCTGGTAGTTTACCCGCTAAAATATCTCGCTTAGCACCTATACTTCTAAGTTCTGGTGCTGTTATAAGACCTTGAGTATTAGTTGTGGGTAAATCAGATCGACCAATCATTGATGGGTCAAAACCCATTCTTCCTAGTGCTGTGTTTTTAAAACCTTGTCTTAGTGGTCCTGAAGAAGTTTTAATATCTCCTGATGAAGATTTTACTGTTGGTCCTTTAGCTATCTCACTTTGTAACTTAGATGTACGAACACGACCATATTCATCACGAACTCTATCTTCAGCAGCTTTCATTTGATCAGCGGCTGGATTTGATTTATTTGAGCCTGTGTTTTTACTGCCCATTAGTTTTCCAACATTGTTTGTATTAGATCATATTCAGTCATTCCTGCCTCATCCAACTCTTTTAACGCTTTTTCATAATCGGTTTCCATACCAAATAAATTTCTAAATTGTTCAACAAGAGCATTAGGTGTCGCCTTATCAACAAGCGCTGACATAAAACCAGGACCCTGACCAGGTAAAATAGGTCCTTTATTAATACCAAAACTACCTAAAGCGTCTTCATGCATCATGGTACCATACTCAGCTAATAAATCCTCTATGCTACCTCCATTGTCATAGCCTACACGACCACCTTGATTCATAGGTGATGCTAACAATCTAGTTGGATCTGTAATAGGTGTTGCACTCGTTGCACCTCTTGCACCACCAAACATTCTTGGTAGATACTTACCTAATTGTAACGCTCTAACTGCTGCACCACCTGGAATAAGTAAACTTCCTAAACCTAACGCACCTGTTGTTGTTAAAAAATTATCGTCTGGATTAGCTACAAAATCTTCTCTTTGTTGGTATCTAATGTTTGGATCATCATATGCTGTTGTGCCAAGAATACTGTCTGCAAGAACTCCACCACCAAGCATTTCATGAAAAGGATCACTTTCTGACGGATTAAATAAAAAGTTGTATAAAGAATTTGGATTTTTTAATTCTCCTCTGTTATCACCCTCTGTGTAACGACCCTCTTGTTTAAACTTTTCTGTTTCTGCTTCAATACGTGCGTCTTCTCTAAGTTGCTTTGCAAGCTTTCGTTCAAATTCAGCAGCTTCTTCTCTGTCTTCTTTTTTTTGAGTTCGTTCACGTTCGTCTCTACTTTTACCACCAAAGTAACCACCAAAGCCTCCGCCAATAAGTCCTAATAATAATGCTAGGTCTTCTGAGTTCATTAGTTCCCGCTCTCTTTAATTGTTGCTTGCATATTTTTTATACCATCTTTAGCTAACGATACAGACGCTCGAAGTTTTTGATGTTTGTCGTTTTCTTCCATCTTTTCTTCCGCAAGTTCTCTATTTTGCAACATCTTCATCTTTTCGAGGTTCAGCTTGTCTTCGCCTTCCTCTTCTTTGCGCTGTTCTTCGCGAGCTTTAATATCTAGTTCCCTGTCCTTAAGCTTTAATAGAGGATCATTTTCAATCTGATTCAGCACCTCTTTTTCAGCTTCTGCAAATTCTAACATAAATTCAGAAATTAGCACAGCTTTTCTTGCTTCTATTTTCTGTTGTTCGTTTTGCATAGTTTGTTGTATTTGTTGCATTTGTGGACTTTGTGCCATTTGTTGCATAGCTTGAGGGTCTTGTGCCATTTGTTGTTGCATCTGTTGTAATGTCATTTGTAGTTGTTTTAATTTTTGTATTTCTTCTGCAAACTCTACATCAGTTTGTTCTTGTGCCATCAACTGTATGTGCTGCATGCAATTCGTTTGTAGTGCTGCCATCGCTGGTGGGTTGTTTCTACAAATTGTAGTACCCATAAATTGTAGGTGTGCTTTCATATGTGATTGATGGTCTTGACCTGCAAACGCTTGAAACTTTTTACCACCTAACGCCATTACGTTTTCTGTTGCAGGGTCTAGTGGTTGTGGTGGCATTGGTGGTGGTAATAATGAATCAACATCTTTAACACCTAATGCGTCGTACATATGTCTGTATGCAAGATATATATTGTGCATCTTTGGATTAGACATAGCCAATTGTAATTCAGTTTGTGCAACTGTAATTCTTTGAGTTTGTGAAAATATGTTTGGATCAGCAACTGGAATAATATCTACTTTATCATCAAAGTCTGCTTGGAATATTTGTCTTTGTCCACCTACAATGTCGTATGGATAAGCAGGTGGTAAATAAGTTACAAAACATTTTGCAAGTAGCATAAATTCTTGTTTCATTGATGCGTACAATCTTTTGTGTATTGCTGACATAACCCGCGATCCGCGCTCCAATAACGCAACTGTCGTGCCAACTGCTGCACTCTGATTACCATCACCCACTTGCATGTCTGCGATGCTCGCGAATCTTTGTCCTGATTCTACAACCGTGCTTAACAATTGTAGGAGCACGGTGTTTGGACCGGTGAAAGGTAAAGGCATAAATGCATCTCTAAGATTTCCACCAGGTGCATCAACGTCACGGAACTCGCCCGGCTGCAACGGTTGAGCTTCGTCTCTGACGCGGATGCCTCGCATTTTGAATCCGGCCGGTAAGTTTGACAAGGTGCCGGCGTCTAAAAGTTGTCTTAGAGCGGCTGTGGCAGTCCGTGATAGACCGCCGATCATGTGGATTAGGCCGAACCCGTAAAATCCGAGTCCTGGTAGAAATTTAAAATGCACAAAATAATCTTTTCTGCGTTTAGCAGGATCGTTCTGTGCAAAATTACGTCTGATAGATAACACAGTGCTTGTGTCTTCTTCAATAGTTACAATGTATGGTAATTTTAAACCTGTTGGTTCTCCTGTTTGAGGATTCATATCTTCAAACCCTTCAATGTCTAGTTCACAATGACATTCTAATAGTGTGTGTACTTCATCAATATTGCTTGATGACGTTCCTTGTATGTCGTCTTTTGTTTCTCTAACTTCATCAGAAATATCAATAGAGCCTTTGCCAACTGCAACATCTCTATAAAAACCTGTTAACTGTTGTCTTCTTAATTCGTTAGAAGTCATTTTAATTGTATGAATAATTGTATCCGCATCATCTAATGAAGTTGCTGTATAGGGCACAACTAAATCTTCTGCAGGTACAAACTTAGATACACATCTTCCAAGAGCTGCATCATAATAAATCTTTTTAAATGTAGAACCTGATAACGGTAAGTTAAATAACATTTGATCAAACTCAGGTTCGTATTCTTTCATCTCACACATCATTTGATAGTTCATAAACTCTCGTACACGATCAGACTGTTTTTCTTTTTGGTCGTTTATAACTCCAACAATACGAGTTCTAACCGGACCGTCTGCAGGAAGTAATTCTTTATAAGCTAAAGACTGAAACTGTGTAACTGCTTCTGCAAGCACAGGATGTGTTGCACCACTTGCACCTTGAAAAGGGTCTGATCTATTTTCGTATTTAAATCCTAGTAAGTCTAAACCTTTGGTGTATGTATCTTCCCACTCGGACCTAGAGCCTTTGTATTCATCATAGCTGTTTTCTAAATCAGATGAAATTTCACCTAGTATGTCGTCTTCTAAAAATTCTGCTAAGTTAGCATCATGTTGTTGTGCAGCTTGTGCCGCCATTGTTGCTGGATCAAAATCTACTTCTGCTCCACCATCATCAGTCATTTGTATATCAACATCATCAGCACCTAATTCTCTTTCTGGTGTTTCAATTGCTACTTCTTCACCAGGTATAACCTGCTTTGGTACTTTAATTTGATCTTCTAGTGCTTTATCTATTGCCATTATCTACTCCTAAATAAACTTCCTACCCCAATTTGTCCACCCATAGCTTTTTTTGTTCTAGGTTTAAAAGGTATTATGTCTGCTGTTTTTGGATTTGCTACTTTTATTTGCCCTTTGTCTATACCTTTTTTAATTAAATCTAAAGCTGATTCCTTGTTTTTTAGTTTATCTAATTGACTAAAATCTATTCCAGCTGCAATTATTTCTTTGCCACTATAAATTGGTTTTGGTGTTAGATCGCCACCTAGTTTTTCTATTTCAAGTATAGCATCTATTCTTCCAATAGCATCATCCATATATTCAAAATAATCATTACTTAAACGTGGATTAGGATCATCATAAATTTGCTTAGCAACTTTGTCTCTCATAGCTTGTGCAATTTTTGTTCTTTGTGCTTGTGTAAGTAATCCAAGTTTCTGACCTGTTATTACAGCCTCTGCTTCTAATAAACTTGAGTTAAGACCTCGCCCAGTCGGTTCATCAACAACTTCGTCAGGAACTCTGTTAAGTTGTTTTTTAAATATTTCATCAAACTGTTCGTTAGAAACACCTTTTTGTGTAACATTTTGTTTGTAAGTTTGTTTTGCACCGAAAGGTTTTATTCCTCGTTGTGCAAGTTTAGCTGCTTCCATAATACCTTTACCTATTAAACTACCTCCTGCAAGCATACCAACTCTTCCACCTTTATTAAAACCACTCTCACTACCGCCTGCTTTATACATACTTCTTAAAACGTTTTCTGCTCCTTCTGGATCAATTTCCATCATGCGTTGTAGTTTAACATTATCATAAAGCTCATTAGCTCTAAATTTTTCATAATCAATTAATTGTAATAATGCGTTTTTCATTTGCTTATTATATCGTGGTGAATCCATAATCATTTGTTCTATTTCACCATATGCCTCTAGATCTAATCCTTTTTCGCTTCTAGACATACTTTTAATTTGGTCTACGTCAGCAAGAGCATCAGCTCTATGTCCTGTTTGAAAAGGTCCTGTCTTAACCATGTTTCTTTCTAATGCAGGGTTTATTCTTCTCAACAGTGCGGCTAATCCACCTTTAAATTTTCCAACCCTTCCGCCTGCTGCATTTTTAGTTCTACCCTTCTTCATTATTTCTTTTAACATTCTTATTGCTTCAGCTGGATCTTCTCCATCGTCCATCATTCTATTAAAAGTATCTATTGCATCTGATATTTGTTGTTGATCTCTTTTTGCAAATGCAAGCATGCTTTCTGCTTCTTTTTCCATAGCCTGCATTTTTGTAACCATGTCATCTACTTTAGTAGCTGCAGGAATACCTTTTGGTATTTCTTCTGCTACACCTTCTATAGTTTTACCTTTGTCAGTTACTTGTGTACCTTCATCAAAAATTGTAGGTTTTTCGTTTTTATAAACACGTTCACCTGTATACGAATTTTTTGTCATACTCATCTCACCATAGTTTTTACCATATAAAACTTTATCCCCTGGTCCACCTGGTAAATCCGTGAGCCGCGATCCACTATCATTTATTTTTAAATAACGCTCCGCGGCGCCCGGCCCGCGTCTTCTGAAACTAAGTGGAGACGCGTGCAATCGTTCAC
>VTLG01009750.1_pt1 | contig 20103 bp, 27 predicted proteins | sample 4694571 | NCBI WGS metagenome assembly VTLG01 (sample SAMN12604809, study PRJNA352737) | marine metagenome | biome: ENVO:00000447; feature: ENVO:00000209|ENVO:00000569|ENVO:01000036; material: ENVO:00002151; isolation source: viral sequences binned using virsorter ... | reverse complement strand
CATAGAACAACAATTACACTTAATAACAATAATGAGTTAATGGTATGTTACCATAGTACTGCGGTAGTAACAATTAAGACTGATAATAATAACAATCGTTATGCAGTATTGAAAAGTGGCGGTTGGTTAACTAAAACTACTAAAGTTAGAATGAATCAAGCCAGTGAAGAGTTTAAACTAAACTACTTAGTATTTCAAAAGGGCTGGGTATGGTATGTTAAGACACCTGAGATGACCGCAGAATATTATGACGGCATTGTGATTGATGTAGCAACAGGTAATATAAGTAAAGAATTTACAAGTAATTTATCCTAACCTGTAACACACACACAAAGCCCACCACAAAAAAAGCCCCGACTGTATGGTTGGGGCTTTGTCTTTTACTTTAAAATCATTAAAATTTATAGAAAATTATAATTAATTGAATAAAAAAACCAAATTTTCAACTAAAAGTCGGAGGGTAGGCAGGCACAATGTTGGGGGGTAGTAGCCACAAGAAACACCCACACACATTCTAATACTATTTTTGAAAGTTTTCCTTTTTATTGACTTTATAATTTATTATTACTAATTATATAGCTGTTTTGGTGGATTTTGGGTAGAGACCATCTAATCCCCTTATATTTAATAAAAAAGAGATTAGTCTCTAATTCCCATTTAGCTGTTTCGGAGCCATTTTATGGTAGGGTAATCTTTTCTGTTAGTAGCTCAATTACCTACGACTTGCTTTTGACTGTCTAACTCATCCCCTTCTAGTAGTCAATTTGTGTTGCTATACCCTAGAAGTTTTTAACCAACCGATATAGCGGGATAATATTAAGCATATTAAATCTTTCGTGCAATAAATATTTATTATTTGTATATTATTTTATGGAAATTAAAAAGATAAAAGGTGTTGAGCATAGGCTTTATGACAGCTATGATGAGTTTAAAGCCTTTCAAGGCTCTTTGACACCTAAAAGTACTTGGCGAGACGGTCAAGAGGGGGACTGGGTTTTTACTGATGACCATCATGTAGTACAAATATTAAAGGTTTATTACATTACAGTTCCAAATTCCAAAGAAAAACGTAAATGTGTGCGCACAATATGCGGTAGTTTTGTGTGTAAACAGAAAAATGCTCAAATGTTGGGCGAAAAAGGGGTTGCAGAGAATATTTATACATTCTCAGGCAACTATGATACGATTAAAAAGATACGTTCTACTAAATTATCCTCTAAAAAGCTATTATTTGCTAAATATGTGGCCGCGGGGATAGATATGACAGAAGCTTATAGTCGTGTTTACCCAAAAGCTAACGATAAGCAGTATATACGTAACGCAGCAAACAAATTATTACAACAAAAAAAGGTAATGCAAATGGTAAAAGAGGAAATATCCTTAATTTTAAAAGAAGAGGGAGTAACTCCTGAGTATATTATACAAAAGTACAAAGATATAGCCGATGTTTCGGAAAGGGACCAAGATAGGTTAAGGAGTTTAGATGCTTTAGCTAAAATGTCTGGATTATTTGAAACAGAGAAAAAACGGGAAGAGTTAACTGTATGGGCTGGTTTTAGCCCTGAACAACTGGAGGCTATAAAAGGTGGCGAAACCAAAGTACTTGCACATAAAGAAAAAGAGTGACATATCAGATAAAATAGACCCTTGTCCTGTATGTGAGGCAAATCTATATTATGACGAGCATTGTAGTAAAAGAATAGGGGTTATTGAAAAAAACGGAGATATAGAATCATGGAAATGTCCTGTTTGTGATTCAGAGTTTGATTTAGACGATAATATTTTGTATATTTATGGCAGCGAAATTGAAGGTGGACAGGCATAATGATAGATAAAAAGATTTCAATAGGGTCTTTATTAACAATAGGAACGATTTTAGTAGGAGCAGCAATATCTTACGGTGTTAATTCCAATAGAATGGAAAATGTTGAGATTGAACAGGTAAAAGCTGTTAAAAGAATAAAAGCTAATGAAGATAGTATTGTAGATTTAAAAATTGGTGTAGCAAAGATAGAAACTAAGTTAGATGACAGGTTTAATAGATTAGAAGAAATATTAATGGATTTAGAGTAATGAGTAAATTAGATGTAAACGAAAATATGAAAATAGGCATTGACCTTAAAACTATTGGACAGATAGTTAGTCTTGTAGTGGCGGGGGCCACAATGTGGTTCACACTTAAAGGTGATGTATCTTCGATTGAGCTTAAAATGGACGCAATTTCAGAGAAAGTTGACAGAATGTATAATAATACCTCTATGGAGGTAATTGAAACTAAACTTGAGTCTTACGATGAAAAGTTTGAAGATAATAAAGATTTAGTTAAAGAATTAAGAGATATACCCTCAAAAGTAGATAATCTTCAATCTTTATCAGAAAATAAAGCTGATAAAGTACATTATCACAGTTATGCTGTTAAAAAGGATATAAAAAACTATGACAAAGCCATAGACTCCTTGAGCAGCCAAATTAACAAGTTAAAATCAATAATATCTGGATTAGAGAAAAAAATTAAAAATACAGGTAGTGCATTTTAATGTACCAATATAAAATCAAGAAAATATCCAAAATAGTTGATGGAGATACCTTTGACTGCGATATTGACCTTGGTTTTGATGTTATCTTAGCAAAGCAAAGAATAAGACTTACTGGTGTAGATACTTGGGAGTCCAGAACAAGAAACTTAAAAGAAAAAGAGAAGGGACTTGCAGCTAAAGCTTATACTAAAGATATTTTAGAAAATTCTAAAGAAATAACAATAAAGTCGTTTGGTAAAGGTAAATACGGAAGAATACTAGGTGAAGTCTATTGTGATGGGGCATGTTTAAATGAACAGCTATTAGAGTCTGGACATGCATATAAGTATGAAGGAGGAAAGAAAAAGAAATTTGATGAATAATTTAATAAAAGGCTTATTATTAGTATCTACATTATTTTCACAATCTTTTTTTGATTATGCAACTATTTATGCTAGTACTTCATTAAATAGTGCAAAAGTTCAAGAATTTGAAGATGATTACAAGATTTCTCTAGGATTAAGGAAGATAGCAAGATTCCCATATCAAGAGAAGTCTGATTTTTATTCTGGCGAAGAAATTAGTATAACAGATAGGGCTAGCATAGGTTTTGTACCAAAGTGGGAGTATTTAGCTAATTTCAGCCAAGTCAGAGAAAGAGGTGACGAATTTATTGATATGAACTTCTTTTTAAGATATTTAGCTGACAACTTCTTAGTTAAGCTTGAATATATAGAAAAAGAAAGTAGAAAGCTTAAATTAGCACAATTTGATTTAAGGGGAAGATTTAAAGTAGGAAATACAAATATTACATCTGGACTCGCTACAAGATTGCATCCTGCTTATGGTGTTGACCCATATGGAGAAGGATGGTATGAGGGTGAGTGGTATCAGCTTGCATATGACCAAGGATATATAGACGGGTCATATGTTGTAGGAGATTTAAACGAAAATAATGAAGTTGACTCTTATTATATATGGATTGAAACAGATGAGTATACTGGAGAAGGATATTGGATATTTTATCAAGAAGGTATAAATTATTACTGGCAAGACCCTGAAGGTGACCATATTGCAAGTAGTGATGAAGAATTTATGCAATATTACATGCCAGAGATAATAAATCAATATAATATACATGAAATTGATAAATTAGGCTGGCAGTCTGAGTTATCATTAGTTATAGGTATAGATAATTTTATTAATAAGAAAAACTATTATATTCATAGTTGGCTAAATGCTTATCCACTATCTTTAGGTCTAACTGAGTATTCTTACGGAGATAGTAAAAATATTAGTTATGATATTGGTATAATAGCTGGATTTAAGATTAGTAAAAGGGTAGGAGTCTTTTTAGAGGGAATATATTTAAATTATTACGATAAAAAGGAACATTCCATTAAAAGTGGAATAAATGTTAGGTTTTGATGATAGTTTCTAAAATGATAGTAAATGCGGTAGCTACAAAACTAACTAAACATTTTAAGTTAGATAGAATTATGTCGTATGTATTTGATGATAATAATCTAGATGATAAAATGAAGGAAGTAGAGATACGCCTTAATTTATTAGAAAAAATGGCTCATCCACCTAAAAATTTTAAGTGTAACTGCGGTAAGGAGAAATAATGCCAAAATTTGGAAGTAGGTCAAAAAGAAACCTTGTAACATGCCATGAAGACCTTCAGGATTTATTTAATGAAGTTATTAAATATGTTGATTGCTCTGTTATAGAGGGTCATAGAAGTAAAGAAAGGCAAAATAAGCTATATGAAGAAGGGAAAACTAAAGTACGACATCCAAATGGTCGTCATAATGCTAACCCTAGTAGGGCTGTTGATGTTGTGCCTTACCCTATTGATTGGAATGACCGCGAGCGTTTCCACCTTTTTGCTGGATTTGTCTTGGGCATTGCTCAATCTATGGAAATAAATATTCGCTGGGGAGGCGATTGGAACAAAAACTTTGAGGTAGATGATAATAAATTTGATGATTTCCCTCATTTTGAGCTTATAAAGGATTTCTAGTGGGAACTGAAGAGGTAAAAAAACTTGCTGCATATATAATAGACAAAGAAAAGATAGATAATATTGAGAGTCTTGCTCACAATGTAGAAGATTTTTGGTTAAACCAATTTAGCGAAAGGTTTCCTGATATGGATATATCTAGGACCGATAAAGATGCATTAACTCATTTCTGGGGCCAAACATTATCACAACAACAAGAAGGGACTACTCCTACAGTATTGGCAGGACTTTTTAATGAATTACGTGGATTAAGGAGAGGCTATACTGCAAAAAGTGTTATAGCAGATTTAATTAACAATATTAGTGCTGTTTTGCCAGACTTAGGAGAAAAGCAGCAAGCAGATTATGGTAGCCTACTTTCACTATTAATTCAAAATCCAGATGCAACTATGTCTGAAGACCAAATGCAAAAAATTATAGACTACGGATTGTCTTGGACCGTAGACCCTCCTGAAACACAAAGATATACAGACCAATAATGGCTAACTTAAATCTTAATGGAGATGTTAGTAAAAATGAAAAAGCTCTTCATTTAGCCTATAATGATTTAATTACATTTGGAAAGTTATTCAGCCCTCAAGATTTTTTAGCATCTGCTACACCTCATTTCCATACAGAAGTTGGTAAATTGCTAATTAATGATAAAAAACAGCAATTAGCCTTAGTATTGCCTCGTGACCATGCAAAATCTACATTAGCTGCTACAGCTATACTTTATAAATTTTTATTTGCAACAAAAGATGAACCACAGTTTATAGCTTGGGTTGGTGAAGCACAAGACCAAGCCACTGACAATATATCGTGGATACAGAATCATATATACAGCAACCCAGCTATACATTATTATTTTGGAGACTTAGAAGGAGATAAATGGACAAAAAGCGAGTTTACGTTAAAAAACGGTTGCCGAATGATTGGCAAGGGTACTTCACAAAGATTGAGAGGAAAAAAACAGAACTCGACAAGATATACAGGCATTGTGCTTGATGATTTTGAATCAGAGCTTAATACAAAAACTCCTGATGCTAGAAGACAAATAAAAGAATGGGTAACTGCTGCAGTTTATCCAGCTATTGATTTTGATAAAAAAGGTTTTTTGTGGTGTAATGGAACAATAGTGCATTATGATAGCTTTTTAAATGGTTTAGTAACAAAACATAATGATGCAATAAAAACAGGTGAAGAATTTACTTGGGATGTTTACACAAAAAAAGCTATAGAGGACGGTAAACCAATATGGCCTTCAAGATGGCCAATTAAAAAATTAGAAGAAAGAAAACAATTCTATATAGATTCAGGTACTCCAGCTAAATTTTATCAAGAGTATATGAACCAAGCCAAGTCTCCTGAAGACCAAATCTTTAGTGAGGAAGATATTAATCAGGCACAATATAAAGGTTTTGCAAGATATGATGAAGAATATAGCTCATGGTATATTAAGCTTGATGATGAGAGGAAAGAGTATGTTAATATTTACATCGGTGTTGACCCAGCTTCAACTGTTGGGGTTAGGAATGATTATTCTGTTATTATGGTTATTGGTGTTACCGCTGATTTTGATTACTATGTTATTGAATATTGGAGGGATAGAGTTTTACCTATGGAGTGTGCCGATAAGATATTTGAAATATCGAAAAGGTATCAGCCAATAAGAAGAATTAATATTGAAACTATTGCATATCAAGAAATGTTAAGAGATTATGTCATGAAAAGAAGTAAAAAAGAAGGAATGTTCCTTCCTGGAATAGAAAAGGGTATTAAAAATTATAACCAAAAGAAAAAGGATAGACTATTTGAAGGTCTTCAGCCAATGTTTAAAGCAGGGGCTGTTCATATTAAAAAAGAAATGCATGAACTTATAGGTGAATTACTTGATTTTCCAAAAGGAAGTCATGATGATACTATAGATGCATTTTGGCTTGCAACACAATTTGCTAAGGGTCAGACAAAGTTAAAGAAAAAAACTAAAACTAAGTCTGGAATATGGAGGAAGCCTAGAAAAGCATATAATTGGTTGACTGGAGCAAGAAAGTAGTCTTATATTATACACTATGATACAAGAAGATTTAAGGGTAAAAGAGATAAGAGAACAGTTTGATAGGTGGAGAGACGCCAGAAAAGACTGGGATGTTGCAGCTAGAGAAGATATAGATTTTTATTTAGGGAACCATTTTACACAATCAGAGTTAGATGAACTAGATTCTAGGAATCAATCTTCTATGCCAATGGATAGACTATATGCTGCTATAGAACAATTTAAAGCTATAGTTACTTCTAAAAAACCTAGATTTAGTGCGATAGGAAGAGAAGACTCGGATAACAGGTTGGCAAATGTATGGAAGACAATATTAGAGTATATTTGGGATAAATCTGATGGTGATGAAATTTTTAAACAAGTCGTTCATGATTATGCTATTACAGGTCTTGGATATTTTTATGCATATTTAGATAGAGATGCTGATTTTGGTAGAGGTGAAGTTAAATTTACATATGTAGACCCTTTTAGAGTTTATGTTGACCCAAATTCTAGACATAAATATTTTGATGATGCTTCAGGAATTATTGTATCAACAATATTAACTAAACAACAATTAATAGATTTATATCCGCAACTTAGTCAACCGATTGAAGAAGGTTCGGAAAAAATTCTAATAGACGAAATAGAAACATTTAGTAAAGAGGAGGACTATCCAGATGCAACTAATCAAACGACTATGGAAAGCTTTACACCAGATAATACAAAAGATAAAGACTACCATATTGAAAAGTATAGACTTCTTGAACATTACAAAAAGGTAAGAGTTCCATATTATAGAGTTGTAGATTCTAGAACAGGTGATGAAAGAATTATGACTCAAGAACAGTTTTCTGTAATGGCTCAAGATAGAGATTTTGCTTTAGCTATACAAAATAAATTAATAGATTATATTGAAGTTACACAACCAAGAATTAAATTAACATGTACTGTTGGACAGATAGTACTATATGAGATGATATGTGATACAGATATTTATCCAGTAGTTCCAGTGCCTAATATTTGGACTAATACTCCATATCCGATGAGTGATGTTAGAAAAAATAAAGCATTTCAAAGGTTCCTCAATAAGACAGTATCCCTCATTACATCACACGCACAAGCTTCTGCAGGTTTGAAGCTTCTAGTTCCTCAAGGTAGTGTTAGTGATATTGAAGAGCTGGAAAGAGATTGGGCTAATCCTAATGCTACTATCGAATATGACCCGTCTTTTGGGGAACCACATTTTCCGTCTCCTCAACCATTGTCAGGCAGTATATTAACATTGCCTAAGATGATAGAAGGATACATTGATTTAAATGTTGGAATATTTGAAATGATGCAAGGGCAGTCAGAGGCGGCCCCTAGAACTTATTCTGCTACAATGATGATGGAAAATGTTGGACAAAGACGTTCTAAGTCAAAATTAAGAGATATAGAAGGTTCAATGAAAAGATTAGGGCAAGTATTATATAATATGGCCAGACAACATTATAGATTTAAAAAGACTTTTAGAATTGTTCAGCCTAATAATGATATAAATGAATATACAGTAAATAAAAGGTTGTATGATGATAAAACAAATGAATTACAAAAGATTGAAAATGATATAACAGTTGGTCAGTTTGATATACGCATACTTGGTGGTTCTACATTACCTTCTAATAAATATGGTGAGTTCCAATTATATATGGAAGCTTATCAAGCTGGATTGATAGATAGGGTAGAAGCATTGAAGAAAACAGAAATATTCGATAAACAAGGAGTATTGCAAAGAACTGACGAAATTGGTAAATTACAGAGTATGCTAAGTCAAGCACAAGAGCAAATTAAAAAACTTGGCGGAGACTTGCAGACTGCTCAAAGAGAATCTGTATCTTCTAAACAAAGAACAGAAGTTGAAAAATTTAAGTCAAGACTTAAAGAACAAGAACTTGAATATAGTTCTAAAAATAAGCTAGCTGCTAATAAGCTAGGAAATGCGGTGAAACTCGAGTCAGAGAAATTACGTTTACGTAGTGAATCTCAAAATAAACAAGAGAAATCGTAGAAAGGAAATACAACTAATGAATGACGCATATGAAGACGGACATCTAGAAGGTGAATCCGTTGATAATGTAGGGCAAGACGAAAACGTTAATACGCAAGAGGGTTCTGGAAACTGGGAAGAACAAGCAAAGTACTTCCAAAGTGAAAAGGATAAACTCGCAGCGGAAAACTCTAAACTAAAGCAATATGAAAAAATAGGAAATTTATTGGAATCTCGTCCAGATATTACCCAAACTATAACTAGTATGGTACAAGGACAAGGTCAACCAGCACAGCCTCAACGTATAGCTTTAGAAAAAGATGAATTTGACCCATGGGAAGCCTATAATGACCCGCAGTCTAAATCGTACAAATACAGACAACAAGAACTTCAAGACAGTATTAATGGAGCTGTCAATCAACAAATGCAAGGATTACAGAGAAATCAAGGAGAGATGCAATTAAAGACCGAACTACAACAAAAAGGTTTAACGCCTCAAGAGGTAGACTCTTTTATGCAATTTGCTGCTCAAAATCCTGCAGAATATGGCGTTGATGGTGCTATTAAAATGTGGAGAGCTGTAGTTGATTCTGGAACCAGTGGACAACAAGTAGAAAATCCACTTGATGAGGTGCGTCAAACGCAGGGTACACCTGCGCAAGGAGGAATATTACAAGGTCAAGCACCTGATGTTCCTAAGACGGATGCTGAATCAATGTGGGAGTCTATTACGAAAGCTGGTAGTCGTACGAATGTATTGTAAATAATAGTATAAACAAGGAGAAATAAATGGCTACTTATAATAGTGGACAAGTAAAATTTGGTACTCCTGGTGCAGTAATTGATAGTACAATACCATCAAGAAGACTGTATGACTTTAGTGATAGAGTTGCAGATTTAGCCCCAGAAGAGTCACCATTTTTTGTATATTTGTCAAAAGTAGGTAAAGTTCCAACAACGGATAGTCAATTCCGATTTTTGGAAGATAGAACTAAAATTTCTATAACTGATAGAAGTTTTAAAATTGATGGCGGCCAAACATTAGCAGCTCCAGGTGGTAGTACCACTGTTCTTGTTGATGTTGGTGGCGCATGTGTTAATTGGCTTATTCCAGGTATGGTTGTTGAGTTTGCTCAAAATGTAAACTTAGATGGTGGTACTGATACTGAGTCAATAACTAGAGCAACAGCTAAAATAGAGTCTGTTACTCAAAATTCAGCTGATACTTCAATTCAGGTAACAACTATTGCTGCAACAGCGGGTGCTGCAACAACAACATTAGACGATAATGCTGATGCTGTTGTTATTGGTACAGCATTTGAGCAAGGTTCTGGCGCTCCAGACGTATGGTCTCAAGAGTTAGATAATGATTATGGTTATACCCAAATCTTTAAAACAGCTTGTGAGATGTCTAATACAGCTAGAGCAACAGTTTATCGTGGATATGCTGATGAATGGGCAAGATTATGGAATCTTAAATTAAGAGAACATAAAGTTGATATTGAAAGAGCAATGCTTTTTGGTATGAGAGGTTCACAAAGTGGAGTTCAATATACTGAAGGTATTGTTGGTCACATACTTCAAAATGGTACAAATACTGGTGGCGGTTCGTTAGCAGCTTATGCTGAAGATAAGCCATATTTAGGTGGATGGGCAACATCAGAGATGACGTATGACAATCTACTTGGTGCTTTTGAAGTTATGTACGACCCTGCTCGTGGCGGCTCTTCATCTAAACTTTGCTTAGCTTCACTTCCAGTAATATCACATTTTAATAAAATAGCTGGATTTGCTAAAGGAAGCACAAGTACAACAACTCCATATCATTTCGAGTCATCTAAAGGTACATTTGGCCATAAAGTTATGAAAATTGAAACTGTTCATGGGGATACTACTTTAGTAAAAGAGCCATTATTCAGAAATAATTCTTCAGGACTAATGGCTTTTGTTGACCTTGACCATGTTTCATATAGACCTCTTATTGGTAATGGTGTTAATCGTGATACTTCAATCACAACAAATGTTCAACAAGCTGATGAGGATTTAAGAAAAGATATGATATTGACCGAAGCTGGTCTTGAGATATCTCTTCCTGAAACTCACGCAGTTATAAACTTGGAGGCTATATAATATGAGAAGTGATGTATTAAATAAAAATAGCAATAGTTATGGTGGACAGAATCTAGGTATTGTTAAAGTTGCAGATGCAGCTACATATACAATGTTAGCAGCAGATTCAGGTAAAATTCACGTTATACCTGACTTGACAGCTGATTGTGTATTGAGTTTTCCAGCTGAAGCAGTTGGTCTTGTGTTTGAATTTTGGTATGGCGGCACTGCTGCTGATGCTCATGATTGGACATTTGACACAGGTTCAGACACTAACTATTTTGTTGGCGGCGCTCATCATGCTGATACAGATGGCGAACTTAGTGCTGTGGTAGATTCTAATGGCAGTAGTAACTCTAAAATGGGTGTTTTAACTCCAGAATGTGGAACTTGGGTAAAGTTCGTATGTGATGGGTTGAAATGGTACGTTAATGGAGATGTTATATCTGCTACTAATACTGCAATTACTTTTGCTGACCAGTAAACCGAATAAATAAGGTTTAATAGTTTTGTAGAGCTATGGGGTAAATCATATAAAAGGTTTACCCCGAATCTACTAAGAATTTTTATAATAACAAACAAGCCCATTCACGCACAGCCAGTGCTTAGGGCAGGAGGGAAATATGGCAAAAACATTAATGAGATATACAGTTGCGGAAGCACAAAATGCTGGATTAGGTCAAGCAGGAGTAATATTAATAGATGATACTGATGCACATACAGGACCATTTGTAGCTATACAAGCATTAGAAGATTCTGTAGTTGATGTAAGTGAGTGTGATATGTCTTGGATTGAAGATGTAGCTGATTTTACAATACCAGCAGGCCTTACTATTTATGGAAGGTTTACTTCTATTGAATTAGATAGTGGTAAAGTCTTAGCTTATTACGGGTAATATAAATTATGGCATTAGGATTATCTAGTAATATAAATAAAATAAGTGAGGGTTATCCTCAATACAGAACAAAAACATCTTGTACTTTTACAGCATCAGATAGTGATAAAATTGAAGTTGCTAATCATGCTGATTTACAAGTCAATAGTTCAGATTTTTCTGTTTCTGGATGGGTAAAAGCCACAGTCGATGCTTCAAGCACTGATACTGAAAAGGGATATGCTATTATGCAAGCAGGATTACATGGAACATCTGGTAATGGTAATGGTAGAGGTTTTTATGTATTTTATTATGATGGTGGTGGTGACCATGAGAAATTTCAATTTTTTACAAATAATTCAAGTTCAAACTCAACTAATATAACAGGTGATGATGTATCACATAATCAATGGTATCATGTTGTAGCTACATATGACACTAGTTCAACAACTGGAAGATTATATGTTAATGGTTCTGAAGTATCTGCTGGAGCTAGCACAAGTATGGTTGCCCCAGAACAATATACAGGCACTGTTTCTATTGGAGGTTCTAGCACAAATTTTATTAATGCTAAACAATCTGAAATTGTTTTTTGGAAAGGAGTTGTATTATCTCCTGCACAAATTACCGCATTATATAATAATGGTAGACCTAGACATGGACTTGCTTGCGAAAGAAGTTCTGTAAAAGGTTGGTGGAAACTAAATTCAGATGATGATACAGGTTCTGGAAATGTAATTGACTCTAGTGGTAATGGTAGAAATGGAACATCATCAGGATTAGCTAGTAGCGATTTTGATACAACAGATGTGCCAGGAGGTTAATAATGGCTAATAAAAGAATAAAAGGTGGAAAAATGAATGGCCCTAAACATAAAGATGGTGGAATTAAAATTGAAGTTGAAGGTGGAGAGATTATTATAAATAAAAGTATAAATAATGCTGCTGGGAAACACGAAGATGGTTTATTAAAATTAAATGAAAATCCTGACGATTTCAGGATAATTAACAAAAAACAATATAAGGATAAAATTTTTGGTTATCCTATAATTGATGCAAAGAATAGGAGGCAATAATGCCACAAGGAAAAGGAACTTATGGGAGTAAAGTAGGTAGGCCTCCCAAAAAAGCAAAAAAAGGCGGAAAATATGCTTTAGGTGGTAAAATTGGAGGCAAGTCGCCTGAGTGGTCAGAGATTATCCATGGAGAATATATTATGCCATACAATCAAGAATATATGGATAAAGAAGAGGGTGGAAAAATTGTTAATCCGCCTGAACCTATAGAACAGATGATGCCAGAATTTGATGCAAGACAACGTTCTACAGTGTCGCCAGTTTTAGATGAAGGAAATCAACCAATGGATAAGACTGGGTGGAGTACTGGCGAGAGGTATGGACCAGATGATATATTCCCATATGGGTTATGGAAAAAAGGCGGGAAGGTTTCAGATAAAGGAAATAAACCAATGACTGAAAACGCTTTAGGTCAAATTGAAGGAAAGGTGTATAAAAAGTAATGGCTATATTTGTTTATTGTGATAAATGTAAAAAGACTGTGGAACCTAATAAATGTGGACATAAAAAGGAACTATTTCGTGGGGATACAAGAAATCATGTTAATATGAGAACTACATGGAGTGGGCAAACTCAAGTAGAGTTTTCACAAACAACTATAGACCAAGATATAGCAGAAAGGAATAGTAGATAATGGCTAATTTTGATGCACAAATTCAAGATTTAGTAGGTACTGCAATGACGGACCAGGCGGCTATGGACACATTTATGTCAGACGGACTAGCTCAACTATACAGATTATTACCTCCATCTAAATTAGCAGAATGTTCAACATCAACAACGTTAAGCAATTCTCCTACCACTTTAGATTTAGATACTGTTACTATAGGTCCCGTTATAAATGTTGTTAGAAAAACCTCTAAAGGGTATAGTCAAATTTGTAGGCAGATTCATGCATCTATGTCTTCTAGGATAACTGACCCAAATGACTTAATGCATGTTACAGAAACTGACCCTGTATATTTTATTAATAATGCAGTATTAAATGTTTATCCAGACCCTACCGCAACTCAAACAGCTGATGTGTATTATTTGCCCTTAACAAGTATTGATGCTTCAGGAGGAAGCACTATTGATAATCTTTCAAACGATATGACTTATGTTGTAGTTTTATATGCTGCAGTCAGAGCTGCGGAAGCCCTTCTTGCTGAAGAAGAGGATGCGGAATTATATGTTCCTATGATAAATTCACTAAAACAAGATTATGCGCAAGCTTTACAAACAATAGGCTCTACTATGCCTAAACCTAAGAGGGAGACTAATGAAAGTTAAAGATTTAATACAGCAAGTAGAATACACAATGGGAAGGCAGCCTGAAAAATATATGTTGCAACTAATAAATGATGCGTTAATGGATATGTCAGGAAAAATTCAACATTATAGTACAGAAAAAATACAAAATTTAAATTCAAAACAAAGATGGTATAAATTAGATGACTCTGTTGTAGATATAACAAGAGTCGAAATTTTAGATAATAACGATAGATATGTGAAGGTGCCATTACTAGCAGATTCGCATAGATTATTAAAAGATGATACAGACGAAACGTCTGATTCATTAAAATAGGAGTAAAAAATGGCAAGTACATTAACAGCCTCAACAATGACAGTAACTATATCTGAGTCAATTACTCTAAACGGAGCTAATCAAGGTGGCACTACATCAACGTCTGTAAGTTCTATTGCAGAAGTTTATAAAAGAATTATTACTGTTCCTGTTAGTGGCTCTGGCACAATAACTTTATTAACAACTACTGGAGATGCAGGCTCTACTGTAGAGTCTGGCAAATTTATAGTTGGAGATATGAAATATTTAAGAATAACTAATTTAAATGACACTGCTGGTGAAGGCGTAAAGCTTCAGATAGCAAGAGATGATGATTCTAATGGAACAGATGATGAATGCGCATGGTTCCTATTAGAAGAAGGAAAATCTCTGATATTAAATACATTAGATGCAGCATTTGATGCGGCAGCTGGGGACTTAGACTCACCAACATTAGATGCTATTACAGACATTAGAGCATTAAATGAAAGTGGTTCAGTAGCAGTAGATTTAGAAATATTTATAGCAAGCACATAGGAGTAAAAAATGGCAAGTACGGTAACAACAGCAACAATGACGGTCACAGTTTCAGAGTCTATTATTTTAAATGGCAAAAATCAAGGCTCAACAAATACGTTGTCTATACCAGCTATTGCAAATGTATCAAAAAGAATAGTAAATGTTCCTAATTCAGAAGTTGAAATTATTGCAATGAGTACAGCAGTAGGGGCTGGGACATTTAATGAAGCTGATGTTTTATATATTCGTATAACAAATCTTGACGATACTAATCATGTTGGATTGATATTTAAAAATGAAAATAATGATGAATTTGGAGTTAAGCTAGATAAAGGGCAATCTTTTATTTATAATGGTGATTTAGCGGGCGGTGTAGTTGATACTATGGATGCTCAAGATGGCGGTGCTGATTTAGCTGCAAATACATTTGGTGACTTGGTAAATGTTACCGCATATGCAGATACAGCAGCGTGTGATTTAGAAGTTTTTGTTGCATGCGATTAGGAGGTTAGATGGCTACAGATAAAAGAAGTTTTCCAAATAGTTATTTTGCATGGTATAATGATGATGATAGATTAGCTATTGTATGTAAAGTATTATCAAATGACACTAGTGACTCTACAGAAACAACTCTAGATAGATATGATACATACACTGGAAGCAGTGTAACAGGTGGGCTACGTATCCATACACATTCTAAGTATGGGCATATAGAGCAAATATCTGATGATTTAAAAACTAATTCAGGGTTAGATACTTCACTTCATGCATCTATAATTGATTATATTAAATCAAGATTATTAGAAGATACAGGAGACTTACAAAGAGCTTCATATTATAGAAATAAATATGAAAAAACTATTAAACAATATCCTCATAGGAAAAGTGGAGTTAGAACTTTAGCAGTTCCCAGGTTATAGTATGGATTTATTTGTAATACTAGAACAGTATGGTGTACCTCTTGCTATGTGTGTATGTTTTGGTTATTTTATATGGAAACAAAATAATTGGATACAAGACGACTTAAAGAAAGATTTAGATGAAGCTAATGATAGGTTTGAAGCTATCGTTATTAAATTAATAGATGCTCAAAAGCAAATGCAATTAGAGCAAAAAGATATAAAAGCAAGCTATAGAGCTATTGTAGAGATACTGGCAGCTCTAAGTGGGAATGGGCTTAAAGAAAGATTTTTAAAGAAAGAAGAATATAAGCAACATTAAAGATTTAAAAGTTAATAATATATAAAAAGGAGTTACTAACAATGGTTGATTTGCTAATGTCATATTTAAAAGGTAATAAAAAAGAAATTATAGATGCTTTAAATAAAAAGGTTAATATACCTTTAATATCAGAAGCAAAAGAAGAGCAAATATTTTCATCTTTGTTTGATGGTTTTATGGAAGTTTTAGAAAGCGTTCTTAATAAAAAGGTTAAGTAATTGCCAAAACAGACATACCATATAAAATCTTTTGAAGGTGGTGTCAATAAAAAGTCTGACCCTAGAGATATAGAGGAAAATCAATTAGTAGAAGCTACTAATGCAAATGTTTCTAATATAGGGAGGGTAAAGGTATCAGGAGATGGTAAATCACCTTTTGTTACAGTTAATTCAAAAAATACCGCAGTAAGCCCTACTAATAGTTCTGATGACCAATTTAGATTTAATAATGAGACTCCTATATCTTCAGGTTATGGGTTGTTTTCATTCGCACATGACTATAATTTTGATGATACCTCAACAACAAATAATCCAGAAAAAATAAGTACAGAGTTTATATGTATTAATGATGGTGCTGATATAGATGTATGGACAGATATTCCTCGTGGAGATGAGCATTGGAAAGATTCATTAATATCTATGGGAACAGTCCATAATACTGGCTCTGCTAACGAAGGAGATGATAGTCTAGCTGCTTTAAAATGTGTTAAACCTATTTATTACAAAGCAGACAATGGATTAAGAGTGTGTGATGCTAACTTTGGAGAAGTAGATTCAGGGGTTGCGACAACAGAAGCTGTTGATGATGAAAATGGTTCAGACCCTGCAGAAACTAATATAACAGTTACTGCTAATTATGGAACATCTTTTACTATTGGAGAGTATGTACAAATAAATTCTGAAGTTATGAAAATAACAAATACTGCGGCTAGTGCTATAACAGTTCGTAGGGGAAGTAATGGAACTAAAATTGAATCACATGCCTCTGGAAGTATTATTTATAAATTAAATGTTCCAAAAGTACTTAGCCATATTAATCGTCCAATGCTTAAAAAGGCAATAGTTCCTTCAACTGTATCTAATAATGTAGAAATAAATCGATGGGTTCAAGATATACAGGTTCCAGAAGCTCCTAAATTTGCTGATTTCAGAGTTTATAATAGTAATGTTGTAAATGAAGCTGGTGGAGCCTTATCAACTAATAGTATTTATCCAGATGGTCCTGAAAAAGTAAATTTGGGAATTTTGAAAAATAATTTATCTCAAGATAATGTTTTTAGTTTAGATGAAGATAACAATCCAATAACAGCTGTGACAACAGCTACAGAAACACATTTAATATTAACACTTGCATTATATGGTCAGTCCCCTACAGACCCTATAGATATTGACCAATATTCTTTTGCTGTGGGAAAGTTTTTATCTATAAGTGGAGCAGGAGAAACAACAGATACAGGCACAGCCTTAAATGGAGTTTTTGAAATAGTAGGATTTGGTACTGGTGCAGGGCAAGTAAAGATAATTGGCGATACAGATTTGGTTGGATATCAAGGTGATGGGAATGAGCAAATTATATTAGAAGATGAGGTTATGGATGATAATCTTAAAAATAGATATATATTTGGAATGTCTTATTTGTATGATGGTGGCGGAAGCGAAAAACAAGAATCTAATGTAACTACTGGCGTTATCGCAAAAAGCAAACTTTTTTCTGCTGCTTTTGCTAATAATTGGAGAGTTGCTCCATCAGGGCTTGGAACAAGTGCTGCCTTAGATAATATTAATAGTCAGAATTACGATAGACAAAGCAACAATCGTGTCACAAGTACTGCAGATGGTCAATTTTTATTTTATCAAAATTCGAATATGGCAGAAATTACCCATAATACACAATATCTAATAAAAAATCTTACGCTTAACTTTATTGGCTGTAGTGGAGTGACTGTAAAAATTTATGTTGGATTAGGTCCTGGTTCTTCTTCGGCAGCTAGGTCTCACCCTGATGGGCCATCAGACGAAGGTTTTGTTCCTTTAACAATTTCACAACCTACTGATGGTACAGACGTTATACATGTTTCTGGAGTAGTTACAACTGGAGATGATGCAAGTCATATTGATGTAGATGTTGGAATGGCAATACAAGTGATTGGAGCTGATGATGGGGGGCCAGAAAAAGTAGACATTATTTCAGCAGGTGGACAATTAGGAACATGGGGCTATCCAACAATTACTAAAATGGACAAAAATAATCATATTGATTTTAGAACAGTTCAAGATATAGCGAAATCATCATTAACATTTTTATGTAATAATTCTAGAGATGGGCTATTTAATAATACAACCCAATACAATAGTTGGAATGAAAGAATTGAAGGTTTTAGAATATATATGAAACAGGTTGATATGATTGGCGATGGACTGGCTGAAGAGTGGATAATGTTATATGATGTAGATTTAAAAGAAGGTACATATGTGATGCATGCTAAAGATGCTGATGTAGAAAACTTAAAGCTTGGAGATATAAGCGGCAATCTATGGGATGCTACCAGCACAACTGACGCACGAGCAGTTGTTTATAATAATTTAAATGGAGATTCGATTAAAAATATTCCGTTAATGACTTATGAATCAAATAATGGATATGAGGCGGATACAAATTTGTCGGCAAGATATAAGGCTGCGGCTATTGTAAATAGAAGAGTATATATAGGAAATTTAAAAATTGGAGATAAAACATTTCCAGATAGAATGTTAAAGTCAGGTATAGATAAATTTGACACATTTGCTGATGATGGAACACACTTTATTGATGTTGCTACCTCTGATGGTGAAAGTATTATTGCATTAGAGTCTACAGGGAATAAATTAATACAATTTAAAGAGAAAACAGCTTATCTTATTAGAGTAACATCTGAAGGTGAAGAATTAGAAGCGACATGGTCTGGAGCAGGAATTAAGAATCCATGCCAAATTGCTAAATCTTCTGGTGGAATTTTTTGGGTTAATTCTAACGGAATTTATTATTATGATGGCGAAAAATTAAGCAATGTTAGTTCAGACAAGTTTAGAGTGGATAACTGGATTACAAATGAAGACTTTAATACCCCTGTAATTGTAGGTTATGATAAAAAATCAAATAAAATAATAATATTAACAACTAATGTTTCTGGTCAAGAAAGTGGTGGATATATATATGATATTAGCACTGGAGCTGTCACTCAACATAATAATATTTTTAATTGGTATTCATTATCTAACCCAACAGATTTGATAAATGGTAATACAGAATCGGAGTTTTAGATGGCAAGTAATGATGAGAGTAGTAAACCTTTTCAATCCTTAAGATTAAATGTTAAAAATATAGAAAAGTCATCTTTACCAAAAGATGGTTCTGATGCAGCAACAACACTAGCTGGACAACCTCTTACAACACGTTCTGATGATAATACTCCTGAAGAGTCAGAGAGTATATTCCGAACTAATATGGTTATGTCTCAAAATGGTGGATTAATAATGTGTACACAAACAAGTTCAGCATTTAATTATGGGAATATAAATGTTTGGGATGATGCTGCTCGTGATTTATGGATTCATACTAAAGCTGCAGAAAAATTTAAAGTTACAACAAAAGATTTTGATTTCTCAAGGGCAAATACAACTAAAAAAACAGAATCAGGGCCTAGCAGAAGAAAAAAAATATATAAAGTTTATGTTACATTTAAGTGTAAATCTTACATGTCTGGAATAAAAGTTAATTATGCTACTAATGGTTCAACTAGCTTTACGGGCAATTTTTCAAATACAACTTATTATTCAGGAGCAACTGGCTTTGATTCATATAATGCAGGTTCTCCTTCAAATGACTGGATAACAGTAGGTTTAAAACCAACGTCTAGTATTAATAATATATATTCTTTTGCTCTGCAATTTAGCCATGCTAATGCAGGCCATATAGGTAAGGTTGTAGCTATACCTGCATCTTGCAGTATTGGTAGTTATTCTAATCAAGCTGATTGTGAATCTAACGGAGGAACTTGGACTGTATCAACAAATAGTATTCAATTAAAGAGCGGCTCAAGCGCTGTTGATGATTATTACAATGGTATGCCAATATTTTTTTATAGTGGGTCAGGGTATGGGCAAATCAGAAAGATAATAGACTATAATGGCACTA